>VOFB01004522.1_pt1 | contig 49057 bp, 44 predicted proteins | sample 5384141 | NCBI WGS metagenome assembly VOFB01 (sample SAMN12384721, study PRJNA508395) | human gut metagenome | isolation source: healthy gut A | host: Homo sapiens | reverse complement strand
CCCGGTCCATCTGCGGCCAGGTGCCCAGCCAGACCGCGCCAAGCCCCAGCTCCTGTGCGGCAAGGCAGATGTTCTGGGCGGCAATCGCACCATCAATGACCCAGTAATCCTTTGCAAAGCGGAACGCCCGGTCCAGGTCGCCGCAGACCAGGATTCCGGCGGCGGCTTTCCGCAGCGGCTCGGCCGGGCGGCCGTTGGCATCTGCCATCTGTGCCAGCTTTTCCGGGTCGGTCACTACCACGAAAGACCAATCCTGTGCGTTGACGCAGCTGGGCCCGCTCATGGCGGCTTCCAGCAGCTGGTGCAGTTTTTCATTTTCGATGGGCTGATCCGTAAATTCCCGGCAGCTGCGCCGGGTGAGAATGGCATCCAGAGTGTTCATAGATCAGTGCCTCCTGTTTTGATTTGCCCCAGTATAGCACAGTGATTATTCCTCGGCTTCGGCCTTTGCAGTTTCAAGGAAGGCCCGGATCTTATCCACCTGGATCTGTGCCACGGCCCGGCCGGTCTCGTAGACGCGGCGCAGCTGGTCGGGGTCACGCTCCATGGCACCGATCTCCAGCGGGATGGGCGGGCGGATGACGTAATCCTTGCCGGCCTGCTCCAGCATCGAGATGTAGCTCAGGGTTTCGTTGTAGCGCTCGTGGCGGTCAGCCACAGCCTCCACAAAGGCAGGATAGCGCAGATACCGTGCCCGGATGGCGGGCAGCATGGGGTTCTTCTTTTTCACAAACCCCTTGGGCTGGGTCAGGATGATGAGGTTTCGCTTGTAGCCGATGGACTCAAAGAAGCGGATGGGGATGGAATCGGCAACGCCGCCGTCCAGCAGGCCGTAATGGCCGATCTTGACGATCTTTGCGGCCAGTGGCATGGATGCCGAGGCTTCCATCCAGCGCACATCCTCTGCATCACCGGTGCGGCACTTATAATAGATGGGGTCGCCGGTGCGGACATCGGTGCAGACCACAAAGTAATCCATGGGGGATTCCCGGAAAGCCTTGTCGTCGAACGGGTCGAGCTTTTCGGGCACCTCGTGGTAGCAGAAATCCTCGCTGTACAGGTTGCCGGTGCGCAGCAGGTTGCGGAAGCTGGCATAGCGTTTGTCGTTGCAATAGGTGGTGTTGTAGCGGATGGTCCGCCCGATCTGGTGGGATTTGTAGTTGCAGCCGAACACTGCTCCCGCCGAAACACCTACCATGCCGTCTACCGTGATGCCCTGCTCCATCAGAACATCCAGAACACCGGCAGTGAACATGCCCCGCATGGCACCGCCTTCCAGGATCAATCCGGTCTTCATACGCGTGATACTCCTTCTCCTCACAATGCATCCCGCCCGAACAGGCGGCAGGATGCAGAAAACGGGCACCTTTCCCTGTGCCCGGAGCGCCCCGGAAATCCACCCGGAGCCGTTGCTTCCAGTATACTCAAATTTTGCTGAAAAACAAGAGAGAAAATGCCAAAAGACCTTGAAAACAGGGGGGCAAATCCGGTATACTAGGTAAAATCAAAATGCAGTACCAAAGCTTGGAGGAAGAGACGGATATGAAACTGCTGGAAGAACGCATTCAGAGAGATGGGATCGTGCGCGAGGGCAATGTGCTGAAGGTGGATAGCTTCATCAACCACCAGATGGACATCCCCCTGTTCCGCGAGATGGCAAAGGAGTGGAAGCGCCTGTTTGCAGGCAAGCCCGTCAACAAGGTGCTGACCATTGAGGCCAGCGGCATCGGCATTGCCGCTGTGGTTGCCAGCGAGTTCAATGTGCCTGTGGTGTTTGCCAAAAAGTCCATGAGCATCAATCTGGATTACGACAACTATGAGACCAAGATCCAGTCCTTCACCCACAAGAAGATCTACAACGTCATCGTCTCCAAAAAGTTCCTCACCGCAGAGGACCATGTCCTGATCATCGATGACTTCCTGGCAAACGGCTGTGCCCTGATGGGCCTGCTGGATCTGGCCAAGGAGGCCGGAGCCACGGTCGAGGGCATTGGCATTGCCGTGGAAAAGGGCTTCCAGCAGGGCGGCGAGCTCATCCGCAGCAAGGGCATCCAGCTGGAGAGCCTTGCCATTGTGGAATCCATGAACAGCGAGACCGGCGAGATCAAGTTCCGCGAGCAGCCGCACCAGAACTGAAAACAAGCAATTCAAGACCGCTTCGGCGGTCTTTTTTGCTGCCCGTTTTCAGGCCCCGTCAAAACTGTCGCCGTCAGCGGGGAGGTCGGCAGCGGTCTCTGCTGTGGAGGCAGCCGGGGCTTCCGTGGCGCGGGGCACGCCCCTGTACACCAGCGTCTGCTCCAGCACTTCGGCACAGACCGGGGCCGACAGGCTGCCGCCTGCGGTCGTCCAGCTGTGGGGTTCGTCCAGGCAGACCAGGCAGAGAAACTGCGGATCGTCGATGGAGCCACCGCCACAAAGCTGGCAATGCGGGCTTTTTCGTCGGCGCTGTCCAGCTTCTGGCTGGTGCCGCTTTTTCCGCCCACCCGGTAGCCCGGGATCTGGGCATTCCGTCCACCGCCGTAGAGCACCACGGCCTCCATCATCTCCTGCATGGTCTGGCTGGTCTCTGCCTTGAGCACCTGCCGTTTGCAGACAGGGGAGAGCTGCTCAATGGTACTGCCGTCCGGGGCCAGGATCTCCGAGACGACGTAAGGCTGCATCAGCTTTCCCCCGTTGACCACGGCGCAGACTGCCGCCGCCATTTCCAGATAGGAGATCTTGCTGCTCTGCCCAAAGGCACAGGAGGCCAACTCCACCGGGCCCATCCGGTCGGCGGTATAGTACAGGCTCTTTTTCGGCTCGGCGGGCAGGTCGATGCCGGTGGGCTCCCGCAGGCCGAAGGCGGCAAAATAATCGCAGAAGGCCTCCCTGCCCAGCCGGCCCCCGATCTGGATGAAGCTCTGGTTGCAGGAATTTTCCAGCGCCTGGGTCACGCTCTGGGCCCCGTGGCGCTTGTGGTTGGCACAGTGGAAGCGGGTGCCCGCCACCGAGATGGATTCCCCGCAGTAAAAGCTGGAATGCTTTGTGATGGCTCCGGCATCCAGCGCCGCCGCGCAGGTGATGAGCTTGAACACGCTGCCCGGCTCGTACAGGTCGCTGACAGCTTTGTTCCGCCACTGGGTCTGCTGGGCCAGCTGTAAAGCGGCCTTGCGCGCATCACCGGTCAGGGCTTCTATGGTGTTCCGGGCGGCGGTGTCGGCAATGACGCGGGGCTCGTTGGGGTCGTAGGAGGGCGTGGTGGACATGGCCAGCACGGCCCCGGTGTTCACATCCATGACGATCCCCACGGCCCGCGCCGCCACATGGTGCTCCTGCACGGCGTAGGACAGCGCATTTTCAAGGTAGTGCTGGATACAGCTGTCGATGGTGAGCTGCAGGCCGTCCCCCTCGGTGGGAAAACGCTCGGTCTCGTAGCTCTGCTCCAGTGTGTAGCCCCAGGCGTTGACAGCTGTGAGCACCACGCCGTTTTCCCCGGTGAGCAGATCATCATATTTCAGTTCCAGCCCGGCCACCCCTGCGTTATCCACATTGGTGAACCCCAGCACCGAAGCCAGAAACGCTCCCTGCGGATACCAGCGCTTGCTGTCCTGATTGATGCGGATGCCGGTGATGCTGTTTTCCTCGCAGAAGTCCCGCACGGCATCGGCTGCGGCACGGTCCACCCGGTAGCGGAGCAGGCAGTCGTTGGAGCGGCGGTCGCTGAATTTTTCCAGCAGGGCCGCTTCGTCCAGCGCTAAGATCTCCGCAAGGCCGTGGGCGGCAAGGGTGATTTTCTCTTCCGGCATCTCCCGGGGCGAGGCCCGCAGGGTCCAGCAGCTGCTGTTGGCGGCCAGCAAAAGGCCGTCGGCGCTGTAAATGCGCCCCCGGTCTGCGGGGACCACGGTGTCCCGCAGCTGCTGGCCCTGTGCACGGTCGGCATAAAAGCCGTCGGTGCGCACCTGCAGGAAAAAGAGCCGCACGGCCAGCCCCAGGCAGACGGCACAGAACAGCACCGCCACGGCCCGTGCCCGGCGGCGGAATCCCCGCTCGGGCAGGGTGCGGAGAAATCTGGGCATGATGTCACCCCCTTTAACGGGCTCACCCTCTCCGTCATCGCTGACGCGATGCCACCTCTCCCGAAGGGAGAGGCCTTGGCATTCGATACAAAGTTTATGATTTTGTCAAAAGCTCCCCCTTTGGGGGAGCTGGCGCAAAGCGCCTGAGAGGGTGAGCTAGTGTACAAGATATGCACAACGTCACGATAATATCCGTATAGCCAACAGCAGCATGGCGTACAATAGTAAAACTGGGGGGTGACGACATGAAACTGACTGCCGTGGCAGGCGGGCGGCACAAGGCACCGCTGCGGCCGCTGCCGGCCATGGACCTGCCGTTTCTGGTGCTGGTACTCACGCTGGTGGGGTTCGGGCTGGTGATGCTGGGCAGCGCATCGGGGGCGGTGGCCCTTTACCGGCGGGGCGATGCCTTTGCCTACCTGCGCCCCCAGCTGCTCTACGCTGCCATGGGCATTGCGGGGCTGTGGCTGGCCAGCCGGGTGGACTATCACATCTTCCACAAATTGGCCTGGCCGCTGCTGGGGGTCTCGCTGGTGCTGCTTGCGGTGGTGCTTTTTATGCCGGAGTATAACGGCTGCAAACGGTGGCTGGTGCTGCCGGGGGTGGGTACCCTGCAGCCAAGCGAGATCGCAAAATTTGCCGTGGTGCTGGTGTTTTCGCACATCATCTCGCTGAACCATGACAGGATGCGCAGCTTTGCGGTGGGGGTGCTGCCCTTTGTGCTGGTGCTGGGGGTGGTGGCGGCGCTGATGCTGCTGGAACCCCATCTTTCGGGCACTTTGCTGATCCTGGGCATCGGGGCAGTGCTGATGTTCGTGGGCGGCACAGGTCTGCGGTGGTTCGTGCTGGCGGGCGTGGGCGGGGCGGCCGCCATTGGGGCGGCGGTGGTCGTTATGCCGGACCTTGTGCCCTACGCCGCCGACCGCCTGCGCTCCTGGCAGGACCCTTTTGCCGACCCGCTGGGGGACGGCCACCAGACCATCCAGAGCCTGTACGCCATCGGTTCCGGCGGAGCCACCGGGCTGGGGCTGGGCAACAGCCGCCAGAAGCACCTCTTTGTGCCCGAACCTCAGAACGACTTTATCTTTTCCATCGTCTGCGAGGAGCTGGGCTTTGTGGGGGCCTGCGCCGTGGTGCTGCTGTTCGTGCTGCTGCTCTGGCGGGGCATTACCATTGCCGCCCATGCTCCCGACCGTTTTGGGGCGCTGCTGGTGGTGGGCTTTACCGTGCAGGTGGCTCTGCAGGCTGTCCTCAATGTGGCCGTGGTCACCAATACCATCCCCAACACCGGCATCAGCCTGCCCTTTTTCTCCTCCGGAGGAACGAGCCTGATGATGTTGTTGGGAGAGATGGGTATTGTCCTATCCGTATCAAGAGGTGAGACCTGACGGAATAGAAAACATAAAGTTGAATTGCCAAAGGCTCTCCCTTTGGGAGCAACGACGACGACCACCGCCTGCGGCGGAATGAGGGAGGAGTTGTTGGGGCCGCGGCCAGCAGGACGCAAGCGCAAGGGTTTGCGCGAAGCGGATGCTGGGAGCCGCAACCCGGTGCTGGCGCAAAGCGCCTGAGAGGGCGAGGATGCTATAAATTACAAAACAAACTTGTCCGCCTCACACTCCGGCCCTGTTTTGCATACGGTGGGGTATCTTTTGCGGAATGGGGGCACGGACATGGAGGAACGGATCGTGGTGACAGGGGGCCGCCCGCTGAACGGAAGCGTAAAAATTCCGGCGGCGAAAAACAGCGTTCTGCCGCTTTTTGCTGCATCGCTGCTCTGCACGGGAGAGGTGCGGCTCCAGGCTGTGCCCCGCCTTGCGGATGTGGAACACTGCATGGCGCTTTTGCGGGGCGTGGGCTGTTCCGCCCGGTGGGAGGGCAGTGATGCAGTGCTCTCCGGTCCGCCTGCCAACAGCACCCTGCCGGGGCAAACAGCGGGACAAATGCGGGCTTCCATTCTCTTCTGCGCGCCCCTGCTGGCAAGGCTGGGCCGCGCCGAGACCAGCCTGCCCGGCGGGTGCCGCATCGGGGCCCGGCCCATCGACCTGCATCTGGCGGGGCTGGCAAAAATGGGGGCGGTGGAGCTGGAAGCTGGGGAAGGGCGGCTGGTGCTGACGGCTCCCTCCGGCCTGCACGGGGCCGAGATCACCCTGCGTTTCCCCAGCGTAGGGGCCACCGAGACGCTTTTGCTGGCCGCTGCCTGTGCCAGAGGCAGGACCATCCTGCGGGGGGCGGCCCGGGAACCGGAGATCGCCGACCTTGCCGCTTTTCTGAACCGGTGCGGCGGCTGCATCGAGGGGGCAGGTAGCTCCACGATCCGCATCGAAGGGCGGCGGGGGCTTTCCGGGTGCTGTTTTTCGCCCCTGCCCGACCGTATTTTTGCTTCCACGCTGGCCTGCGGCTGTGCAGCGGCGGGCGGCCGGGTGGAACTGACCGGCTGCGCCCCTGCGCTCTATGCGCCGGTGCTGGAAATTCTGGGACAAATGGGGTGCCGGGTGGAACCGGCAGGGGATACGGTGCGAATTTCCCGTTTTGGGCGGCTGCACGGGGCAGGCCGGGTGTTCACCGGAGCCTATCCGGCCCTTGCCACCGATGCTGCCCCGCTGCTGGCGGCGGCAATGCTCTGTGCCGACAGCGAGAGCAGCATCGAGGACGTGATCTTTGAGCGCCGGTTCGGCTGTGCCGAGGGTTTTTGCCGCTTGGGCGCACAGGCCGAAACGGCGGGCAGGGTGCTGACCATTGCGCCGGGCGGCCATTTGTGCGGCACCGTGGTGGAGGCCCCCGACCTGCGGGGCGGGGCGGCACTGGTGCTGGCGGGGCTTGCGGCCCGGGGAACCACGGTCATCACCCACCCGGCGCATATCGACCGGGGCTATGCCGGATTTACAGAGATTTTGGCTGGTTTAGGGGCGCAAATTCGGCGGGAATCGGCCCCGGGAAACGGGACGGTGAAAAAAACCTCTGCAAAAAAACAAATTTGTCTTGCAATCGGGGCAAAAAGATGATACGATACAGTTATATAAGTATAGTATCGAACTCTTCTTGTGCGAAAAGCGCAGGTTTACGATAACATATCCGATGGAGGACAAAAGTTATGGCACTCATGCTCGACGAAGAAATGGATGAAAACGTTACGACGATCAAGGTCATTGGTGTGGGCGGCGGCGGCGGCAACGCAGTCAACCGCATGGTCAGCGACGGTCTGCAGGGCGTAGAATTTATTGCAATGAACACCGACCAGCAGGCGCTGGCCAAGAACCATGCTGCCACCAAAGTGCAGCTGGGCTCCAAGCTCACCAAGGGCCGCGGCGCGGGCGCTGATCCCGAGATCGGCCAGCGTGCTGCCGAGGAAAGCAAGGACGAGATCGCAAATGCCCTGAAGGGCTCCCAGATGGTCTTTATCACCGCCGGTATGGGCGGCGGCACCGGCACGGGTGCGGCTCCCGTTGTGGCTGAGGTGGCACACGATCTGGGCATCCTGACCGTGGGCATCGTCACCAAGCCCTTCTCCTTTGAGGGCAAGCGCAAGATGGGCCTGGCAGAGCAGGGCATTGCAAACCTGCTCATGCACGTTGACAGCCTGATCGTTATCCCGAATGAGCGCCTGAAGATGATCAGCCAGGAAAAGATCACTCTGATGAACGCCTTCCAGGCCGCCGATAATGTGCTGCGTCAGGGCGTGGAGTCCATTTCTGCTCTGATCAATGTGCCCGCCTTCATCAACCTGGACTTCGCAGACGTGCGCTCCATTATGAAGGATGCCGGTTACGCCCACATGGGCGTGGGCAGCGCCAAGGGCGCAGGTAAGGCAGAGAACGCTGCCAAGGCTGCGATCTCCTCTCCGCTGCTGGAGACCAGCATTGCCGGTGCACACGGCGTGATCATCAACATCACCTCCAGCCCGGATATCGGCCTGGAGGATGTCGAGACCGCTGCCGGCCTCATCACCCAGAGCGCTCACCCCGATGCAAACATCATCTGGGGTACTGCGTTCGATGAGAACCTGTCCGATGAGATGCGCGTTACCGTTGTGGCCACCGGCTTTGACAACAAGGCCGCCGATGGTCTGCGCAGCAGCCTGAACAACGCCGCCGGTGCCGGTGCTTCCACCCCCAGCGCAGTGTTCAGCTCTGATGTGTCCGGCGCGGGTGCCGCAAAGCAGCAGCCTGCTGCCGCCGCAAACAGCGCTGCAAAGCCGGTGGAGGAAGAGAGCAGCGACAACCGTTACTACGATGAGCTGCTGGCGATCCTGAATAAGCGCAAGTAAGTTTGTAAGTTACAGTGTGAACCGCCCGGGAGGGGGCGTGGTCTCTTGCGCGCGTGAGCGGGAGGAGCAGAGATGGTACCAAACGACATCTGGCTGCGCACCGAATGGCTGAGCTGCCGCAGGACCAGTGTGCTGCGCTGTGTGGAGCGTTATTGTGCCGCCGCTGCCCGTGAATACCGCCGCGCTCTGCGCAGGGTGCAGGAAGTGGAGGAAACGATGGCGCAGGTCGAACCGGAAACCGGGAGACGGCTCCCGAGCCAGCCCGCTCAGGCGGAGCTGTTGAACCGCCGTCTTGCTGCTGCCAATGCGGAGATCCGCCGCTACCAGACCCGGCTTTACGCCTGTGAGCGGGAGATGGTGGCACTGCGGCAGGAGAACGCCGAGCTGGAAGCTCTGTGTGAGCAGGCGCGGGCAAACAGCCTGCTGCCGCCCGTGCCCCCGCAGCCCAAGGTGCTGGAACAGCCCGGCCTGCCGGTGATCGTGTTCCACCCGGCGGCGGATGCCCCCAAGGCAGAGCAGCCCCAGCCGGATGCTGTACCGGAGCAGGAGCCTGCCCCGCAGGCCGCACCGCCGGAACCGGAGGAGGAACGCCGCCCCTTTGCGCAGCCGGACTGGAAGCCCACCACGGCGCTCGACCATCAGGCGGTGGATCTGGTACATCAGCTGGAAAGCTTAATGACTGTATAACAAAAAGACGATGCACAAACGCTGTGCATCGTCTTTTTTGCGTCTTGGGGATGTTACCGCACGGCGCTGGTGCGGTGTTCCATGAGGTAGGTGGCCTTCAGGTCGGCAATGTGGAGCTTGACGGCAAGCGGGTATTTGTCGTAGGCCTCCGAGATGGCGAAGCAGCCGCCCTTGGCCGCATCGTCAAAGCCGCCCATGTGCCAGCGGATGGCTACCGCTTCCTCGACCTTCAGCTTCATAAACCGCTCGATCAGGAACACGCTCTTCTCGCCGTGGCCATAGGGGAACAGATCCTCCACGCTGTAGCTGGGCACCTTTTCCCACTGGCCGGTGGCATCGTTCTTTACATTGCGGGTGCCCTTTTTGTAGTAGTTGGCCTTGCACAGATCGTGCAGCAGAGCACAGATGGCATAGCTCTCCTCACTCTCGCCCTCGGTGAAAAAGCCATCGTGGAGGGCATGGTAGACGTTCAGGCTGTGCATGCACAGCCCGCCGTCACAGGCCCCGTGGAACCGGGTGGAGGCCGGAGCCGAGAAGAAATCCGTCTTGTTGTCCAGCCAGTCCAGCAGCTTTTCGCTGCCCGGGCGGGAGACATGCTGGTGCCAGATCTGCAAAAACTCCTCGCGGTAGTCCATCTTACAGCTCCAGATCTTCCAGAATGCCCTTGAGGATGGCCAGCTCTTCGCCGCTCAGGGAAATGCCCTTGCCCATGCGGGTACCGTCCGGGGACCAATCACGGATGTCGTACTTGGGTTCGCCGTCATTCCAGCTGATGAGATTGAGCTGGCGCTCCCAGCCGCGGGGCCGCTGAGACAGCACTGCAATGCGCTGGACCACTTCGTATTTGATTTCTGCCATGTTTCCTTACCTGCCTTTGCTTTGTTTGTTATCATAATATAAGAACGCGGCGAAGATTTCAACAGGTAATTGGAAAATAATTTGAAAATTTTGATTTTACTTGCAGGAGCCGCAAGCGATCTTCACAGAATGGCACGTTCTGCCAAGGAATCCCCCGCCGGGGAAGCTGGCACGCGAGGCGTGACGGAGGGGGTCAACCATAAGGCTCCTCTTCCCGCAGGCGAACCAGTTCTTTTACCGCCTCCGGGTCATCCGGTGCGGGCTGGCGGCTGTTTCGCTTCTGCTCCGTGCTGAACAGCCCGGGGGCATACTGCGCCATTACGCCGGGTGTATTTCCTGCCAGAAATTCCTTGGCGTTTTTCTGCATACAGGCTGCCGGTGTGCCATCCGTCATGGGGACCGCCTGGATCGGCGGCAGATCCGGTTCCGGCGGCGGCAGCTGCACCTCCGGGCTGTCCGGCTGGCTGGGCAGCGCCCCCAGCGGCGGGCTCACCCGGCTGGATGTGGGGCCGACATGCTTTTGCTTGTGGGACATAAGAAACACCTCCGCACTTAATGTGTGCGGAGGTGTGGTCGTTTATGCGGGAAAGGCTCTGCACTGTACAACCTCTCAGTCGCAGGCTTCGCTGCGACAGCTCCCCTAGTAGGGGAGCCCTTGGCAAAAGGCTTATTTTTCGCTATTTTCGCTGGCGCTCCAAAAACAGTATCTGCCGCAAGGTGAAAATGTTAACGTCAGCAGGGCAAATAGTAGCGAAGCGCTTACACTCGAAAACGCGACGGAATGCCAAGGCCTCCCCTACTAGGGGAGGTGGCATCAAGCGAAGCGAAGATGACGGAGAGGTTGTATGGAAGGATGGGCTGCCCATTGAATGCGGTGTCTTCTGGTTACGTCACAATCTCCACCCAGCTGCCCCCGCTCCGCTCCTTATGCACGACCACTTGCCGGTCGATGCGGTCCTTCAGGGCGGCGACATGGGAGATGATGCCCACCAGCCGGTCGCCTTCGGTCAGGCCGGAAAGCACCCGGATGGCCTGCTCCAGCGATTCCTCATCCAGCGAGCCGAAGCCCTCATCGAGGAAGAGGGTGTCCAGCCGGATGCCGCCTGCGGTGCTCTGGACTTCATCGGAAAGACCCAGGGCCAGCGCCAGCGAGGCCTTGAAGCTCTCGCCGCCGGACAGGGTCTTGACGCTGCGGCGGGTGCCGTTGTAGTGGTCGATGACTCCCAGGTCAAGGCCCGACTGGCTGCGCTGGTTCTCGGCACCGATGCGCTCCAGCTCGTACTGGCCCGCCGTCATCTGCATCAGGCGGGTGTTGGCGTGGACAAGGATGCGGTCGAGGTAGTTCATCTGGATGTAGGCCTCCAGCCGGATCTTCTGCTTGCTGCTCAAGGTGCCGCCTGCCGTGGAGGCCAGTGCGTTCACCCACTGCCAACGGGCATCCAGCGTGTCCCGCTGGTCGGCAAGCTTCCGGTGATCGGCCAGCGCCCTCCGGTTGGGGAGCAGCCGGGCGTTCAGGTCTTTCTCCTGTGCGGCAAGGGCTTTGCGCCGGGCCAGCAGCTCGTTCTGCTCTGCCTTGAGCGTTGCGATCATCTGGGGCTGCGCGGTATGCTCCGCAGCCTGCCGGGCTTCCAGTGTCTGCACCGCAGCCTGGGCGGCGGCAGCAGCCTGCTGGGCTGCCGTCACCTGTGCTTCCAGAGCGGTGCGCTGTTCTGCCTGTGCTTTGCGCTGGGCTTCCAGCTCTTTTTTGCGGCGGCAGTCGGTATGGTTTTTGGTCTGGCGCTGCTTCAGGTCAGCCTGCACAGTGTGCAGAGCATCGTTCTCCTCGGCCAGCGCAGTCTTGAGCAGGCTCACGGTCAGGGGCACCGGCCCCTCGGGCGAAGTGAACCGTTCGGGCAGGAGCGCTTCGGCATCCTTCCGCAGCTGGGCACGGCCCTCCTGCTCCCGCGTCAGCGCTTCCCGCGCGGCGGCACTGGCCTCCTGTGCGGCGCTGTCGGCCTGGGCGGCGGCCTGCTTGGCTTTGTTCACCTGCACTTCGGTGGGGGCGGTGCGGGGCAGCAGGGCTTTGGCCGGATGGTGGGTGCTGCCGCAGACCGGGCAGGGCGTGCCCTCTTCCAGCGTCTGGGCCAGCAGGCCCGCCTGTGCGTCCAGAAAAGCACGTTCCAGCGTGTCACGGGCAGAATGGGCCTCGGTCTGTCTGCCCGCCGCCTGCCGGTAGGCCTCCTGCGCGGTGCGTGCGGCGGTGTTCCGGTGCTGGCACTCTGTCAGGCTCCGGGCCAGCTCGTTCAGTGCGGTTTCCCGCTGGGCAAGACGGGCCGCTTCTGCCTCCAGCTCTACCCGGCGGGTGTCGGCATCGGCCAGAGCGGCAAGCTCTGCTTCAGAGGCCGTGAGTGCCGCATCCAGTGCTTCCAGCGTTTTGCGCCGGGTGCTGGCCTTGGCGGATTCCAGCTGGGCGGTGCTTCGGGCCTTGGCCAGCTCTCCGGCAACCTCCTGCCGCTGGCGCTCTGCCTGCTCTGCCGCGCCCAGCGTGGTCTGTAACCTGCTCAATTGCCTGTCCAGCGCGGCCAGAGCGTCTGCGGCCTGTGCGGCGGCGGCTTCCTGCCGGGCGGTCAGTCCCTCCAGCAGGGTGGTCACTGCGTCCGGCGGCATCTGCGCCGAGAGCGCCCCCAGCACTTCTGCCTCCGGGTCTGCGGCATTATACGAGATGCCCGCAAGCACTGCGTCCAGCTTTGCATTCAGGGCGGCGCGTCGGGCTGTGAGGGCGGAGTTTTCCTCGGCCAGCGCCTCCTGCAGTTTCTGGTAGCGCTGGGTGCGGAACAGCTTCCGGAAGATCTTGCTCCGCTCCTCAGTGGTGGCGTTGAGCAGCCGGGTGAACTGTCCCTGCGCGATCATGGCGATCTGGGAAAACTGGTTGTAGTCCAGCCCGATGATATCAATGACAGCGGCAGTCACCTCCTTGGCTTTGGTCACAGGCGGGCGGCCGTCGGCATAGGTCAGGGCGGCATCCGCCTTTTCAGTGGTGAATCCCTCGCCCCGGGCCTTGGGGCGCAGATACTCCGGGTTGCGCCGGACGGTGTACCGCTGCCCCCGCACCTCAAATTCCAGCTCCACAAAGGTGGGGGTGCCGGGGTCTGCATATTTGCTGCGGAGCATGGCCCCATCCCGCACGCCGCCGCTGGAATGATCGTACAGGGCGTAGGTGATGGCATCGAACAGGGTGGTCTTGCCCGCGCCGGTGTCACCGGTGACAAGGTAGAGCCCGCCTCTGCCCAATTGCTCCAGCGGCAGGGTGGTGGTGCCTGCATAGGGGCCAAAGGCCGAGAGGGTCAGCTTGAGCGGTCTCATGCGTCCTCCTCCTTCCAGATGCTTTCAATGAGCTGCTGGCAGAATGCCGCCTGCTCATGGGTCAGGGGCTGGTTGTTCTGCAGCTGGTAAAAATCTGCAAAGTGCTCCAGCGGTGTTTTCTGTTCGGCCTTTGCAGGGGCATCCAGCTCATGCCGGGTCTGGGTGCGGCGGTTGTCGTAATCCAGCCGCATCAGGTTGGGGTAGATGACCCGCAGGCGGGCCAGTGCCTCGGGGATGTCCTGCTCATCGGTCAGGGTGATGTGCAGGTAGTCGTCCACGGCGTTGCCCTCGTAATTGCGGCGGTCAGTCAGCTCCATGTAGCTGCCGCGCAGCTCCCGCAGATCGTGCCGGGGCACCAGCGGTTCGGCGGCAATGGTCACGCTGCCCTTTTCGCCCAGCTCCACAAAGGTCACGCTCTTGTGCTGGCTGGCCTCCGAGAAGGAATACTTCAGCGGCGTTCCGCAGTAGCGCAGGGTATCCCGGCCCACCTTCTGGGGGCTGTGCAGATGCCCCAGCGCCACATAGTCGAACTTGTCGAACAAGGCGGCATCCACCCAGTCGATGCCGCCCACGCTGGGCTCCTCGCTCTCGCAGGAGGCAGCTCCTGCCACGAACTGGTGTGCCACCAGCACACTGCGGCGGGCCGGGTCAGGCGAACAGTGATCCAGCACGCAGGCAAGGGCATCGTTGTAGCTCTCAATGGGTGCGTCCGGCCAGATGTGCCGCACCATGGCGGGCTTCAAAAAGGGCAGTAAGTACAGATCGACCGGGCCGTGTGCGTCGGTGAGGGTGATGGGCTCCGGCGGCCCGGAAAACACCGGTGAGACGTAGACCCTGCTTTCGGCCAGCAGGGCAGAGCCAAAGGCCACCCGGTCGGCGGAATCGTGGTTGCCCGAGATGGCGAACACCGGCAGCTCCCGGCGGGAAAGCTCGGTGAGGAACCAGTCCAGCAGGCGGACCGCCTCGGCAGGCGGCACGGGTTTGTCGTACAGGTCACCGGCCAGCAGCACGGCATCCACGGGGTGGGAATCGAGCAGGGATAAGATCTGCTCTAAAATATAGCGCTGGTCATCCAGCATGGAGAACTCGCAGACCCGTTTGCCCAGGTGCAGGTCGGAGAGATGAAGAAAACGCATGGGGAAGCCCCCTTTCTAAAAAGGATGGCTCTATTATACCACGGAATGTTCTCTTTTGCGTGCCAAAAGAGAACCAGAAAAGCACCCGCTACTTTCGAAGCGCGGGAGGCACGAACTAGGGGCTGCTCGCCCCTAGTAACCCCAAAGCAGAGGGCTCCGAACAAAAATGCTGGAGATTCCCGCCTGTCGGCGTGAAGATCTCTTAACCGCATTTTTGCCCGGAGCCGATTGAAATTTTTAACTAGCGGGGAACAGTTTTGCCCAGGTGGCTTTGCCCACAGCACCGTCAGCGTTCAGGCCGTTGTGGCGCTGGAACCGCTGAACAGCGGCGGCAGTCCGGGAGCCGAACTTTCCGTCCGTGCCAATCTTCTCCCCCAGCGTGTTGAGCTTCTGCTGGATGAGCCGGATGGTGCCGCCGGACATGCCGGTGCGCATCACGATGCCGGGATAGGGCACCGCCAGCCCGTGCTTTGCGGTGTACTTTGCGTAGAGGACGTTCCAGGTGTTTGCCCCGACTTTGCCGTCCATATTCATATTGTTCCGGAGCTGGAATTCTTTCACGGCGTTTTCGCTCCTGGTGCCAAAGCGGCCGTCTATGGTCAGTGCGGGGTAATAGCTGCACTGGTCACGTACGCCGTTCAGCCAGGTCTGCACCAGCGCCTCGTCCGGGCCGTAGGAGCCCTTTTGGATCAACGAATAATAAGCAGGGATCGCCATTGTGGTCACACTCCTTCCACGACAGCGTATGCAGCGCTGTGGGGAGGTGTGCCATAGCGTTTTTGCCCTCTCCGTCTTTGCTTCGCAAATTCATCTCTCCCAAAGGGAGAGGCAACGCATATCTCCGGTTTAGAAGCTGCTGACCGTGAGCTTCAATTGGCTCTCCCTTTGGGAGAGCTGGCGCGAAGCGCCTGAGAGGGCGAGGCTGTTTCGACCAGCACCTTATCCTCCCGGCTTGCTGTCATCCGCTGCCACCACTCCACACACTTGAACCGCACCACATACCCCCCGCACACCAGATCGTTTTCCTCCGGCAGGGCGTAGGTGCCGCAGGCAGAGCGGCACAGCCCCGGGTAGAGCACGCACCACCAGTTTTTGCCGTGGCGGGCGTTGCCGCCCAGGTCGATGCGCAGAGCCAGATATCGCCCGGCGGGCAGGATGCCGGTGGAATAGCGGGTGGTATCAAAGTACATTTCCACCAGCTGTACCGTAACGGTGGAAAAGATCCCCCGCCTTGCCAGCACGGCCCGGGCCGTCAGCTCCAGTGCGGGCAGGTTCTCTGCCGCCCAGCGCAGGGCGGCAGGCTTGTCCTGCGCGGTGCAGTGGACATCGGCGTAGGCCAGAACAGCATCCCGCACGGCGAGCTTGACGGTCTGGTCGGCAGGGGAATCGCTGTCGGCCCGGATGTGGAAGCGCAGGGTGTCGGCACAGAGGAGGGCCCCGGTGTCCAGCTGTGCCTGCCCCCAGCGCAGAGCAGCAGGCAGGGTGCTCAGAAGCAGCGCAAGGGAAAGCACGGCGCACCCCAGCGCCATCTCACGGCGGGTAAGTATGCGGGCAAAGAATGGCAGCATAAAAACAGGCCCCTTTTCTGGAAATGATAACCAGAGAATGGGCCTGTTTGACACATTTTATTCTGATACTTGATTTTTGCAGTGAAGCCTGACTGTAATGCCAAGGGCTCCCCCTTCGGGGGAGCTGGCAATGCGAAGCATTGACTGAGAGGGTTGTTCCTTTTAGTTCTTCAGGGACTGCATGGGAGCCGGCAGGCGGCCGCCGCGGTTGATGAACACCGAGGGGTCACGCTGATTCACCGGCATGATGGGGCCATAGCCCAGCAGACCGCCGAAATCCAGGATCTCGCCTGCCTTGCGGCCGATGGCGGGAATGACGCGGACAGCGGTGGTCTTGCTGTTCACCATGCCAATGGCGGCTTCGTCGGCGATCAGGGCGCTGATGACAGCGGGGGTGGTATCGCCGGGGATGATGACCATATCGATGCCCACCGAGCAGACAGCTGTCATGGCTTCCAGCTTTTCGATGGTCAGGCAGCCGCACTCGGCGGCGTGGATCATGCCGTCGTCCTCGCTGACGGGGATAAAGGCACCGGAGAGGCCGCCCACATGGTTGGAGGCCATCACGCCGCCCTTCTTCACAGCATCGTTCAGCAGGGCCAGGCAGGCCGTGGTGCCGCAGCAGCCGCAGGTCTCAAGGCCCATCTCTTCCAGAATGTTGGCCACGCTGTCGCCCACAGCAGGGGTGGGGGCCAGCGAAAGGTCGATGATGCCCGCGGGCACGCCCAGAGCCTTGGAGGCCAGATTGGCCACCAGCTGGCCCACGCGGGTGATCTTGAAGGCGGTGCGCTTGACCAGCTCCGCTACCTCGTCGATGGGAGCATCCTTGGGCAGCTTTGCGGGCCAGTGCGGCGCGCACAGCGCCGGGGCCGGAAACGCCGACGTGGATCTCACAGTCGGGTTCGCCGGGGCCGTGGAATGCACCGGCCATGAAGGGGTTGTCCTCCGGCGCGTTGCAGAACACCACCAGCTTTGCCGCGCCGATGCACTGGCGGTCGGCGGTCAGCTCGCTGGCCTTCTTCACGGCTTCGCCCATCAGCTTGATGGCATCCATGTTCAGGCCCGCCTTGGTGGCACCGATATTCACCGAGCTGCACACGATGTCGGTCTCGGCCAGTGCGCGGGGGATGGACTCGATCAGGCGGCGGTCACCGGCCGAGAAACCCTTGTGCACAAGGGCGGTGTAGCCGCCCACAAAGTTCACGCCCACCTTCTTGCCTGCGGCATCCAGTGCCTTGGCAAAGTCCACGGGGTCTGCATCGGGGCAGGCACCCAGCAGCATGGCAATGGGGGTGACGCTGATCCGCTTGTTGATGATGGGAATGCCGTACTCGGCGCTGATATGCTCCACGGCGGGCACCAGATCGGCTGCCTTGGTGGTGATCTTGTTGTAAATCTTTTTCGCAGGCCTTCTTCGGGTCTGGATCAATGCAGTCCAGCAGGCTGATGCCCATGGTGACCGTGCGCACGTCCAGATTGTCCTGCGTGAACATCTCGATGGTCTCGAGGATGTCGCCGGTATTCATCATGCTCATAAGTGTATCCTTTCTGAACCTCTCCGTCATTGCTTCGCAATGCCGCCTCTATTAAGGGAGCTGGCGCAAAGCGTCTGAGAGGTCTTGTCTGTTAGATGGTATGCATCGCGTCAAAAACTTCCTGACGGGTCAGATTGATCTGCATCCCCATCTCCTTGGCCAGAGCATCGGTGCGGGTGTGCAGCTCCTCATGGCTGACGCTGCACTTGGAAATGTCCACCAGCATGATCATGGCAAACATGCCCTGCAGAACGCTCTGGGTCACATCCTCAATGTTGATGTTCAGCTCGCAGCAAAGGGCGGCCACTTTGGCAACAACGCCCACGGTATCGTGTCCGATGACAGTGATAAACGCTTTCATATTCCTTACCCCCATTGTTTCTGGTAAAAACCCCTCAGGCGCTTCGCGCCAGCCCCCCTAGTAGTGGGGCCTCTGGCGTTGCGTGGAGTTTTGCAAGTTCCCCGTTCCGCACAAACTGTATCATTCTGCCAAGGCCGCCCCTATTAGGGGAGGTGGCAAAGCCGTCAGGCTTTGACGGAAGGGTTTGACGGAAGGGTTTAATTTCAGTATAGCAGATTTGCCGATTTTTGAACACTCTTTTTGGAAAAAAGAGCAGTTTTCAGGCGGAAAAGACATTCTATACCGCTTTGATGTAAAAAAACAAGATGCAAAGCGGCGATTCTTGTGCTATACTGAAAAATAACAGCGGGGCGGGTACGCCCACCCGCGCAAAACAAAGGAGAAACGACCATGGAACAGCTTTTGAAGATTCTGGAAGACAATGCGCGGCTGCCCATTGAGGACATTGCCACGATGCTGAATAAATCCCCCGCCGAGGTGGCGGCTATGATCGATCTGGCCCGGGCGCAGGGCATCATCAAGGGCTACAAGACCCTTGTGGACTGGGAAAAGGCCGGGGTGAACCGGGTGGAAGCAGTGATCGAGCTGAACGTCAGCCCCAAGAAGAGCCGCGGCTTTGATGAGATCGCAGCCACCATTGCCGCCTTTGACGAGGTGGAGAGCGTGCTGCTGATGAGCGGCGGCTATGACCTGCAGCTGGTCATCAAGGGCCAGACCTTCCAGGAAATCGCCCTGTTCGTGGCAAAGCGCCTGAGCCCGCTGGACGATGTGCTGTCCACTGCCACCCATTTTGTCCTGCGCACCTATAAAAAAGAGGGCCGCCTGTATCAGGACGAAGAGATCGATGAAAGAGAGTGCACGGTTCTGTGATGGATTACGATAAACTGATCGCGCCTGCCGCACGGGAGATGCGCCCCTCCGGCATCCGCAAATTCTTCGATCTGGCCGCTGATATGCCCGAGTGCATCAGTCTGGGCGTGGGCGAGCCGGATTTCAAAACACCGTGGGCTGTGCGGGAAGCAGGCATCGAGAGCCTGGAGCATGGCCGCACCCGCTACACCGCCAACGCAGGCCTGAAAGAACTGCGGGCGGAGATCTGCAGATATCTGGAGCGCCGGATGCACCTGCACTACGACCCCCTGCGGGAGGTGCTGGTGACCGTGGGCGGCAGCGAAGCCATTGATATGTGCATCCGCGCCATTGTGCAGCCCGGGGATGAGGTGATCATCCCGGAGCCCTGCTTTGTCTGCTATGAGCCCATCACCACCCTGTCCGGCGGTGTGCCGGTGCATGTGCCCTGCCGCCAGGAGGATGAGTTCCGCCTCAGGCCCGAGGCCCTGAAAGCCGCCATTACCCCCAAGACCAAGCTCCTTATCATGCCGTTCCCCAACAATCCCACCGGTGCGGTGATGGAGCGGGAGGATCTGGAAGCCATTGCGGAGGTCCTGCGGGATACCAACGTCATGGTGCTTTCGGATGAGATCTACGCCGAGCTGAACTACGGCCTGCGGCCCCATGTCTCCATTGCCACCCTGCCCGGCATGGCCGAGCGGACCATTGTGGTGAACGGTTTTTCCAAGAGTTATGCCATGACCGGCTGGCGCTTGGGCTATGCCTGCGGCCCGGCTCCCATCATCAAAATTATGACCAAGATCCACCAGAGCGCCATTATGAGCGCCCCCACCACCAGCCAGTATGCGGCCATCACCGCCCTGAAAGAGTGCGATGGCGAGATCGACCGGATGCGGGATGAGTACAACATGCGCCGCCGCCTGGTGGTGAAGAGCTTTAACCAGATGGGGCTGACCTGCTTTGAGCCGCGGGGCGCGTTCTACGCCTTCCCCTGCATCAAGAGCACCGGCATGACCAGCCAGGAGTTCTGCACAAAGCTGCTGGAGCAGAAGCATGTTGCGCTGGTGCCCGGCGATGCCTTTGGCGCATCCGGCGAGGGCTATTGCCGTGTTTCCTATGCTTACAGCGTGGAGCACCTGACCGAGGCCATGAAGCGCATCCGGGAGTTCCTGAAAGAAAACGGCATCAACAGCGGAGAGCAGTGAGGAGGAAGAACGATGGCAAAACTGAACTGCGTGACCGTTCTGGCCCCGGCCAAGCTGAATCTGGCGCTGGATGTAGTGGGCCTGCTGCCCAACGGCTACCATAACCTGGATATGACGATGCAGGCCATCACCCTGTACGAGCGGGTGGTGCTGCGCCGGAGCAATACCCTGAGCCTGAGCCTGCCCGGCAGTCCGGTGGCCGCCAACGATTCCAACACGGCCATCAAGGCGGCGCTGGCCTTCTTCCACTATACCGGCCTGCTGGCGGGTGTAGAGATCACCATTTACAAGAATGTGCCGGTGCGTGCCGGTATGGCAGGCGGCAGCGCCGATGCCGCCGGTGTGCTGGTGGGCCTGAACGTCCTTTACGGCGCAAAGCTCTCCATGAGTGAGCTCTGCGCGCTGGGGGCAAAGATCGGCGCGGATGTGCCTTTTGCTCTGATGGGCGGCACCTGCCGGGTGCAGGGCGTGGGCGATGTGATGAAAGCCCTGCCGCCCTGCCCGGACTGCTGGTTCACGGTGGTCATGCCTGATTACGGCGTTTCCACCCCGGAAGCCTTTGCCGCTTATGACAAAGTGGGCAGCAGCACCCACCCCGACTGCGAGGCCCAGGAAAAGGCCGTCCGCGCCGAGGATCTGGCGGGTGTGTGTGCCGCCGCAGGCAACGCGCTGGAGGAATGCAGTGGTGCCAGAGACAACGAGGCCATCAAGACCGCGCTGAAAGAGAACGGCGCTGTCACTGCCCTGATGACCGGCAGCGGCGCGGCTGTGTTTGGCATCTTTGAGAGTGAAGAAGCTGCCCGAAGCGCCGCCGAGGCTGTCAGGGCGCAGTGGCCGCAGGTGTATGTGGCCCAGCCCGATCGGGGCGGCGCGCGGGTCATCAGCCCGAAGTGGATGCTGTAACATGCATAACCTCCTTTCCAATGGGGAAAACTGCCCAAAGGAAAGGAGGTCTTTTTGTGCAGACCTTTTATAAAGTATGCCTGATCCTGATGATCATTGGCGGCATCAACTGGGGGCTTGTGGGCCTGTTCCAGTTTGACTTTGTGGGCTGGCTGCTGGGCGGCAGCAGCTCCATCTGGTCGCGCATCGTGTTTACGGTGGTGGGCGTGGCCGCTGTCTGCGGCATCCCGGGGCTGTTTGCAGAGGAAACGGAAGAATGAAAAACGGCTGCTGCACGGAAAATGTGCAGCAGCCGTTTTTGTGGATCATTCAGTTATCCCACCCCATCAGATCGGGCAGGGTAAGGGTCTCGTCAGTGGGGGGGTCTGCGGGGCCGTCGGTGGGGGCAGTGGCCTTTTCCACAGCCCGCACGATCTCGCTGATGGCGGCGCAGTCCTCGGGCAGGTCGGTCTGGCTGCGGCCGGAGTGGGTGAACAGGATCTTGCCCAGGTGCCCCACCACCAGCGTCAGCGGCAGCAGCTGAGGGGCTTTGGTGTCGTAGTGATAACCGGCGTCTCTGGCGGCTTTGTAGATCTTCTGGGCCGCAAAGCTCCAGCTCAGCAGGCCGCGGGTCTGCTCTACGCCCAGGTAGCCGTACAGTACGCCGGGGCCGTCGCAGATGACAGGAAAGGGGAAATCTGAGCCGTGGGTGGCCTTAGCCACCGCCTGCGCCGAGGAACGCACCACACAGACAAGCCGTGCCCCCTTGAGCTGGGGCAGCGTTTTCAGGTAGCGGGTGATATATTCGCGGCTGACAGGGTGGTCGAACCCGGGCAGGAAGATCATGCACAGCGGATGCTCCCCCTCGCACAGGGCGTAAAAATCATTGCCCGGCACCGTGGGGGTGTCGTAGGTGAAACGGGGGATGCTCGTCCCCACAAGATGTTCGCTTTTCATACCGCAATGCACATCCTTTCCATCATCACCAAAACCTCTCCGGCATCGCTGCACAATGCCGCCTTCCCTGCTGGGGTGCGGGGGCATCAGCGCCTGAGAGGTCGTCCTATAAAAAAATCCACACACTGGCCTTGTGGCAGGCCAGCGGTGGATGCAATGCTATAAAAAGATCCCGCCCGGTCGTCTGCGGCAATCAAACCTACCCTTACGGACAGGTGGGTGCCCTGTCGCCGGATTCACGCTTCCTCATCGAACCTCCATGGTCGACCCATGGCGGGGAGGTCTGCAATCCGCCGGAGAACTCCGGGCTCCCGTTGAATGATTAGTAGGATCATATAAACCGCAACAAATCGCGCCGGGCAGGAAGTCTTGCCTGGGAATCTGTCTGTGCTGGGGAATTACTCGATCTCAAACTGGTCGCTCAGGCGCTGCTCAAACAGCTTGCTGACTTCCATCAGAGTCTCGTCATCCTCCACAACGTCCAGATATTCGCCCTCGCTGTCCTCGCCCACGCTCAGGATGACCAGCTGTGCGTCCTCGTTGACATCCTCTTCATCCTCTGCGTATTCGACAACTGCAAGGTAATGCACGCCCTTATGGTCCAGTGCATCGATCACTTCAAACGTGACCTCATTGCCGTCCTCATCCTCAAGAGTCATCAGATCGGGCTGATATTCCTCTTCGGTGTTCGGGTTCTTGATCTCTTCTGCCATAAGATACGTTCTCCTGTCTATCCAAACCCAATCAAAGGGATGGTACTCAAATAAAATTACGCACACAGCCCGGGATCTGCTGCGTTCCCGCCGTCCCTTGCTGTGCTTATAGTGTAGCGTTTTTTTGCCTGCTCGTCAAGATGTTTTTCGCACAGAAAATGCTCGACAAATTTTCACGCATTTCCCTCTCGCTTCCCGGGCAGAAATATGCTATACTGAATTCTGCGTATCTCCCGCGTGCGGGGGAACTGCTATCAGAATATGAACGGAGGGATCTGTTTATGAATAAGACCCGTGTCCGGCTGGCGGCGCTGCTGCTGGCCGTGAGTTTTGCACTGTCCGGCTGCAGCCTTGTGAAAAACATCGGCGGCAGCAGCGGAGCCGGAACAAAGACCATCACCCGCCCGGCGGTGGAATCGGCCGAGCTGCAGTTCACCCACCCGGCGGCGGGGGAACCCGTGGCGGTGTTCGATACCACGGCGGGTGTGTTCCGGGCGGTGCTCTTCCCGGAGCAGGCCCCGCAGGCCTATGATAACTTTGTGGGTTTGGTGCAGGCGGGCTACTACAACGGCCTGACCGTGACCCGTGTGGAGCAGGACTTTGTGGTGGAAGCCGGTCAGGGTGCCGACGGCAAGGGCACCACCATCTGGAACGGCAGCCGCTACCCGGCTGAGGCCACCGACAAGCTCCACCATTATTCCGGTGCCCTCTGCATGGCGGCGGATTCCTCCGGCAAGTGCGCCAGCGTCTTTTATATCATGTCCACTCTGCCCGGCGGGGATTCCATCACCCAGGAACTCACCGACCAGATGAACAGTGCAGGCTACCGCGCTGAGGTCGTTTCGGCCTATCAGACCGCCGGCGGCGCACCCTACCTCGACTACACCGATACCGTGCTGGGCCAGGTGTACGAGGGGATGGACGTGGTGGACACCATCGCTCAGGCCGCCGTGGATGAGAACCAGAAGCCCACGGAAACGATCGCCATCAACAGCGTCAGCATTGAGACATATCAGGCGCAGTAACAACTGAAAATGACAAAACCGGCTTTCCTGTGGCAGTAGGAAAGCCGGTTTTGTGCTGAATGGAGAGAATGGGGATATATCGGTCAGCGGGAAAGGCCGCTGACCTCACTGGCAATGACACCGCCGTCCATGACGATGTCCGTGCCGGTGAGATAACCGAGCCGTTCGTCCAGCAGCAGGGCATACAGCGCGGCAATCTCTTCTGGCCTGCCGTTCCGCTTGAGGGCGGAATGGGCGGTAAAGGTCTGGGCTTCGGCGCTTTCCAGTTGGCCCATGGGGGTATCAAAGTTGCCGGGGGTCACACTGAGGCAGCGCACCCCTTTGGCACCAAAGCGGGCGGCATCGGTTTTGGCAAACCAGATGACGAAATGCTTGCTGATGGAATAGGCCACACCGGTGCGGGCGCTCTTGGGCATCAGGTTGATGCGGGCCATCATCTTTTTCAAAAATTTTTCCCGGTCGGTGCGGGCGAGGGGATAACTGTGTTTTGGCATGATGAAGGAGGGGGCCAGATAAGCACTTATGCTGGAAGTATCAATGACACAGCCGCCAGAAACCATGACCGGATAGAAAGCATCATTGATGTTAATGGTTCCCAGCGCGTTGGCGCGCAGGATGGCTTCCGGGCTGCCCATGTGGGGACTCATGCCAGCAATGTGGAGCAGAGCTTTCACCTGCCCACGTTCCACGGCGTGCCGTGCCAGCTTTTCGCAGCTGGCACGGTCAGAGAGGTCACAGGCAAAGGCTTCGGCTTCGTGTCCGGCTTCGGTCAGCTCGGCCACGGCGCTTTCCAGTTTTGCGGCAGTGCGGCCTACCAAAATTACATGATATCCGGCTTCACAGACCAGCTTGGCCGTGGCGCGGCCCATGCCGCTGCCGCCGCCGGTGATCACACAGACAGGTTTCATCTTCGGTTCCTCCCTTATTTGATCTTGCCGGTGGCCTTGAGCCAGGCGGCGGTGTCGTGGAGTGTTTCGGCGTAGGGACGGGGGTAAAGCCCAGCTCGTTCTTGGCTTTGGAGCAGTCAAAGGCGTTATTGCGCTCCAGGTTGTAGACGGCAAACTCGGTCAGCACGGGCTTTGTGCCCTTTTTTGCGGCCGACTTTTCCATCTGTTTTGCGGCAAGGTGGGCGAAGGAAAGGGGAAGGTAGAACTTGCAGCCCTTGCAGCCGGTATCCTCTTTAAGCATCCGGCACATTTCCTTCAGGGTGACTTCATCATTGCTCAGGATGTAGCATTCACATTTGCGGCCCTTGTCGGCGGCGGCAATGGTGCCTGCGGCCAGGTCACGCACATCCACCATGTTGAAGCTGCCCGCCATGCCGATGGGCATTTCGCCGTTCAGGATCTGGGTCAGGGTGCGGGTGGTCTGGCCAATGGCCGGGTCGTTGGGGCCGATGATGCCGCTGGGGTGGACAACGCAGGCGTTCAGGCCCGCGTGGGCGGCGTCCAGTACCTTCTGGGTCGCCATTGCCTTGCTGCGGCTGTACCAGCCGACCACCTTTTCCTCTTCATAGGGGACGAACTGATTCACTTCCCGGATGGGCTGTCCGGCAGGCAGTTCGGGGATGGCACCGGTGCTGGAAACATAGACGAACTTTTTGCACTCCGGGTGATTTTTGGCGGCATTCAGCATATTTTCGGTGCCGCCCACATTGACGGCGATGAGTTTTTCACTGTAATTCGGGTTGATCGTCACCATGCTCGCGCAGTGGATGCAGACGCTCTGGCTGCCCTTGGGGATGTTGAAGAAGGCTTCGCAGTCCTCGGCGCTGCACAGATCGCCCTCAAAAACCTCGACCTCAGCGGGCAGATACTTGCGGGCGGGATCCCCCTTGAGGACGAAGGCCCGGATGTGCTCCCCCGTTCGATCAGCTGCGTGCAGATGTTGATGCCCAGGAAACCGGCCGCGCCGGTCAGCAGATAAATGGTGTTGATGTTCATATTCATTTCCTCCCGCTTTTCTCTCAAAGTGTACGATACGGTTTACAGCAGTGCGGCCAGACCCAGACCCATGCTGTCGAACCCCTCAGAGACAGCCAGATAGGCATCCATCGTGTCCTCGTCGATACGGACGGGAGAAGAGATGTTCCGGTTTTTGAAGCTGTTCAGAGTGGCAGCGAGTGCCAGACCGATGCCGTAGTTTGCACCGCCCTCAGTCAGGGTGTAGTAAGCGTCCAGCGCAGTCTCGTCCAGGGCGGAAGCGGTCAGTTCGTTGCGGTTCATCATGGTAAGTATCCTCCGTTTTATGTTTGAATGTTTGTTGTTTGTTCTGTTGTGGAGCTCCGTGCTCCCTTGCGATGGTTAAAGGATACCCGACCAAGGTAAACGCAAGGTGAATATTTCTGTTTATCTTTTGTTTATCTTTGGGTGTATAATAGAGCCATACCATAGAAAGTGAGGAGAACGCATGCTGAAAATTCTGGTTGCAGAAGATGACGTGAGCACCAACAAGCTGCTCTGCGCCATTTTAAAGATCAACGGCTACGAAGCGATCCCGGCCTTCAACGGCGAAGCGGCGCTGGACATCATCGACCACCAGCACATTGACCTGCTGCTGTGCGATGTGATGATGCCTAAAATGGATGGCTTTGCCCTGACCCAGGCCATCCGGGATGGCGGCAGCATGATGCCCATCCTGATGCTGACGGCCAAGGCCCTGCCTGAGGACAAGCACACCGGTTTTCTGGTGGGCACGGATGACTACATGACAAGCCGCCGGATAAGACCGAGCTGCTGCTCCGCATCAAGGCGCTGCTGCGCCGCGCCCGCATCGTGGATGAGCACAGGATCACGATAGGGGATGTGGTGGTGGATATGGACAGCCGCACGGTCCGTCGGGGGATGGAGGTGCAGACCCTGCCGCCCAAGGAGTTTGAACTGCTGTACAAACTGCTGGCCTACCCGGAGCGCACCTTTACCCGGATGGAGCTGCTGGACGAGATCTGGGGCATGGACAGCGAGAGCGACGACAAGACGGTGAATGTCCACATCAATCGGCTGCGCACCCGCTTTTACGATTGGCCGGAGTTTGAGATACAGACCGTGCGAGGTCTGGGGTACCGTGCTGTAAAGAAAGTGTGAGGATGATGAAAAACGCATTCAACCGGCTGCGCAGCGGCATGGAGACCTTGAACCTGACCATGCTTCTGATCCTGAACCTCTTTTTCATGGTCTTTCTGCTGCTGGCCGTCTGCACCGTGCTGGTCCTGGCCGGTGTGGACGAGGGATTTCTCTATCACGATGGACAGGTCAAGCTCGGTGGTGCACTGACCTTTGTCTATACCGTCTGCATCCTGATCGCTGTGAGCATGGTGGTGATGATACGGATGGTCTTTATCCACCCATTGCAGCGGAACATTGAGGCTATGAAAAAATTGGCAAATGGAGACTTTACCGTGCGTGTAAATCACGCGGAACACGGCTACGTGCCCCGGGAGATGGTCGAGTTTGAGCAGAGCTTCAACAAGGCAGCGGAGGAGCTGGGCGGCACTGAGATCCTGCGGAAGGATTTTATCAACAACTTCTCCCATGAGTTCAAGACGCCCATCGTCAGCATCAGCGGCTTTGCCGACCTGCTGCTGGAAGAGCAGCTGCCGCCCGAGGATCAGAAGGAATACCTGACCATCATCCGGGACGAGAGCAGGCGGCTGGCCGACCTGGCAACGAATATCCTGACCCTGAACCGGGTGGAGAGCCAGACGATCCTGACCGACAAAGCAGCCTTCCCGCTGGATGAACAGCTGCGCCAGAGCGTGCTGGTGACCCAGCAGAAGTGGCGGCAGAAGGAGCTGGATTTTGATGCCGACCTTGTTCCGGCAGAGTACACCGGCAGCGAGGGGCTGCTGAAAGAAGTCTGGCTCAACCTGCTGGACAACGCCGCCAAGTTCAGCCCTGAGGGCGGCACCGTGGCTGTGAACCTGCGCAAAGCAAAAAGCGCCCTGATGGTCTCGGTGACCGATCAGGGCGAGGGGATGAGCGCCGACACGCAGGCGCACATCTTTGAACAATTCTATCAGGGCGACACCAGCCACACCACCCAGGGCAACGGTCTGGGCCTTGCCATGGTGAAAAAGGTGCTGGAGCTCCACGGCGGCAGTATTCAGGTGAACAGCGCCACCGGGCAGGGCAGCTGCTTTACCGTGACACTACCCATATAAACGAAAAAGAGGCGCTGAAAAGCGTCTCTTTTTGCTTCCGGTTCAAATTTCGCCGGGGTGCTCCTTGCGCCAGGCGAGGTAATCCTCCAGAATGACCGTGGCGCTGACGGAATCCAGAATGGCCTTGCGGTGGGCACCAAAAGTCCCCACCTCGTCCAGGATATCGGCGGCTTCACAGGTGGACTGCCGCTCGTCCCACATCCGCACGGGCAGGCCGCTCCAGATCTGCAAAGTCTTGCCCAGCTTGCGGCTCTTCTCGGCGCGCTCGCCCTCGGTGCCGTCCATGTTGAGCGGCAGGCCCACCACAATGAGCTCTGCCTTCTGTTCCTGGGCAATGCGGCAGACCTCGGCGGCCACCTTGGGCCGGGCCTTCAGGGTGATCTGGGGGGTGATGGGCGTGGTCAGGAACTCGGTGGGGTCGCAGACCGCAAGCCCCGTACGGCTGGCACCGTAATCAACTGCTAGAATCTTCATGGGGAGAGCTCCTCCTGTTTTGCTGTTTTTCCTCAGTTTACCACAGAATAGATTTTTCTTCAATTTTGCGGTACAATAAACTCAATTATTATCCATTGCGCAGGGCTGACCCGATATGCCAAAGGCTCTCCCTTCGGGAGAGCTGGCAAAGCCGCAAGGCTTTGACTGAGAGGGTGAGCTCGTTATAGAAAGTGAGAAAACAATGTTACAGCTACTTCTGGGCGGCTCCGGCAGCGGAAAAACAACGCTGCTGTACCAGCGCATCCGCGCCCGGGCCGAAAAAGGGGAAAAAAGCATTCTGCTGGTGCCGGAACAATTCACTTCCAGCACCGAGGGCCGCATCTATCGTGAGCTGGGGGATGCCCTGTCCGGCATGGTGGAGAGTTTTTCTTTTACCAGTCTGGCAGAAAAGATCCTTTCCACCGAGGGCGGCGCGGCGGTGCAGACCCTCTCTGACGCAGGCCGTGCCGTGCTGGTGCGCCGGGCGCTGGAGGAGCTGCAGGACAATGTCCACTATTATCACCGCCACCGGCGCAGTGCGGCCTTTTGCCAGATGGCGGCCCAGACCATCGACGAGCTGAAAAGCGCGGGCCTTTCCGGCCGGCAGCTGGCACAGCTGGCCGGTGCCTGCGGAGCCGAGAGCGGTAAGCTCAGTGAGCTGGCCCTCATCTTTCAGGGCTACGAGACCCTGCTGGCCCGCAGCGGCATGGACCCCTCTGACCGGCTGGAGCTGGCCGGAGCCCGGCTGGAGGAAGCACTGGCCCTGCACAGCCTGCCGGAGTTTCTGCGGGACCGGGCGGTGTTTATTGATGAGTTCGATACCTTCAACGCGCCCAAAAAGCGGCTGCTGGGGGCCATGCTGGCGGCGCTGCCCAGTGTGACGGTGGCCCTCTGCGATGACGGTGCCCCCCTGCTGCCCGGTGACCTGAGCCTGTTCTCCGGGGCCAAGCAGGTGGCGGCGCAGCTGCGCCAGCTGGCCCGGAAAAATGGGGCGGAGGTGGCCGTTCCGCAGCTTTTGCGCAAGGATCTGCGCCACCGGAACGCCCCGGGCCTTGCCGCAGTGGCAGAGCTGCTGGAAACCGGCAGCTGCACCGCGGATGCCCCGGTGGGCGAGGTGCGGCTCTTTTGCCGCGCCCAGCCGGGAGGAGGAGGCCCGTGCCGCTGCCGGTGCCATCCGGCGGCTGATGCGGCAGGGCGTGCGGTGCGGAAAGATCGCTGTGGTCTGCCGCGATATCGCCAAGTATCGTGCCGCTGTCCGGTATGAATTCCGGATGGCGGAGATCCCCCTGTACTGCGATGAACCCACCACCCCGGAATTCAGCGCCCCGGCCACGGCGGTGCGGGCCCTGCTGGAGATCGCCCGGGGAGCCGACCTGACCGAGAACCTGACCACCCTTGCCAAGACCGGCCTGTGTGCTCTGAGCGAGGAGCAGGTCTGCGCGCTGGAAAACTATGCCTACACCTGGGCCCCCACGGCGGCGGCCTGGCGGGAGAAGTTTAAGCGCAGCCCCAAGGGCTTTGGGGAGCAGGAGCTGACCGAAGAGGATCTCCGCAACCGGGAGCGGGCAGAATATGCCCGTGCCCTGCTCGTGGGGGGCAGTGGATGCATTCCGGGCCAAGGTGCGCGGGGTCAATGCCGAGGCCATCAGCCGGGCGGTGTATTTCTGCCTGAAAACGCTGGGAGCTGAGGAACAGCAGGCTGCTCAGGTAAAGGCCATCCGCGCGGGCCGGGGTATCCCGGCGGCGGAGGAAGCCGCCCGGGAGTGGAACGTGGTCATGGGGTTGCTGAACGAGATGGCCCATCTGCTGGGGGAGCAGACCGTTACCGTGGCCGAATACGAGGACCTGTTCGGGCTGCTGCTCCGCTCGTCCGACCTGGGGCACATCCCCCAGACCCTGGATGCGGTGGTGCTGGCCAGCGCAGGCAAGATGCGTCTGGACGCGCCGGACTATGTGTTTGTGCTGGGGCTGGCCGAGGGGGAATTCCCGGCCGCGCCCGGCGAGGTGGGTCTGCTGACCCACGCCGACCGCGATGCCCTGATGGCGCAGAAGATCGACCTGCCCGACTGCTTTGAGAACCGTGTGGTGCGTGAGCAGGTCTGCTTCTACAAGGCCCTGACCGCCCCTGCAAAGGGGCTGTGGCTCAGCTGGCCCAAGGGGCAGGGGCAGACCCTCTGCGCTGCGCTGGAACCCCTCGTGGAAGCACTGGCCCCTGCTGCCCCGGAGCTGGAACTGACGGATCTTGCGGCCACTCCTGCAGATGGGCTGGACTGTCTGGGCGGCGGCTGGCCCCTGACGGAGACCGAGCGTGCCAGCCTGACAGAGGCCCTGCACACCCCCGGCGAGACCGAGCCGCAGGGCCTTGCCCTGCTGCGCCGGATGGCCGACACTGCCCCCCGGCAGGTGCATGACCTGCCTGCGCTGGAAGCGCTGCTGGGGCGGAAGCTGCGCATTTCGCCCAGTCAGCTGGAAAAATATTATACCTGCCGCTACGGCTACTTTTTGCAGTATGTGCTGGGGCTCAGGCCCCGCCGCCGGGCCGAGCTTTCCGCCGACCAGAGCGGTACCCTGATGCACTGGGTGCTGCAGATGGCGCTGGACCCTCACCCTGGCCCGGACAACCCCATGGCGGCGCTGCAGCCCTTTATGGAGCTGGACGATGAGGCCATGGCAAGCCTTGCCGCGCTGCTGGTGGACGAGTACGCCAAACGCTATCTGCCTGAGGATACCGCCCGCTTTGCCTATCTGCTCTCCCGCCTGAAAAAGAGCATGACAAGCCTGCTGCTCTACCTGCGGGATGAGCAGCGGCAGTCCAGCTTCAAGCCCGTGGCCTGTGAGCTGAAGATCGGCCGGGGCGAGGATGCCGTGCCCGCTCAGGTGTATCACCTGTCGGACGGGCGCACCGTCCAGCTGGTGGGCACCGTGGACCGTGCCGACGAGTGGGTGGAGGAGGACGGCACCCGCTGGGTGCGGGTGGTGGACTACAAGACCGGCACCAAAAAGCTGGACCTGAAAGAGGTCTACTGCGGCCTGGACTGTCAGATGCTGCTCTACCTGTTCAGCCTGACCCGGGATAAAAGCGGCCGCTTTACGGGGGCGGAACCGGCAGGTGTGCTCTACCTGCTGGCCGACCCGGCCCCTGAGACCACCACCCGCGAAAAGGCGGCTCACAGTGTGGAATACAAACTGGACGGTCTGGTGCGGGACGAGCAGAAGCTGTTCGATGCCATGGATGCCGACGAGACCGGCAGATACCTGCCCTTCTCCTATTACAAAGGCGTGCCCAGCCCCTACCAGAAAGACAAGCGGGCGGACATCGCCAAGCTGAACCGCATCGAGCTGCATCTGGACGACCTGGTCACCCGGATGGGCGAGCAGCTCTACGGCGGGCAGATCGCCGCCGAGCCGCTGGTGACGGGCCGCAGCCCCTGCCAGTGGTGTGATTACGGCTTTGTCTGCTGCCACGAGACCGGCATCGGGGAGCGGGCGCTGGAGGCCCCCGCAAAGCCCTTTGAGGCTCCTGGGCAGCCCGAAGAAGGAGAGGAGGAACAGGCATGAGTGAACCCAAGTGGACCCCCGCCCAGCGCGCCGCCATCGAGGACCGGGGCGGTGCGCTGCTGGTGAGCGCGGCGGCGGGCAGCGGCAAAACGGCTGTTCTGACGGAGCGGGCTGTCCGGCTCATCACCGACCCGGAGCATCCCGTGGATGCGGACCGTCTGCTCATCGTCACCTTTACCAATGCGGCGGCGGCAGAGCTGCGGGCCCGCATCGGGCAGGCGCTTCTGAAGCGCAGCCAGGCGGAACCCGGCAATGGCGCGCTGCGCCGCCAACGAATGCTGCTGCAGCGCGCACCCATCTGCACCATCGATGCCTTCTGTCTGGACCTGCTGCGCAAGCACTTTCAGGCGCTGGATATCCCGCCGGACTTTTCCCCCGCAGACCCCGGCAGTGTGGAGCTCCTGCGGGCCTCTGCCCTGAGCGAGACGCTGGAAAATGCCTACCGCGACCCGGATTTCTGCGCCTTTGCCGACCTCTACGGCAAGGGCCGCACCGACCGTGCGGCGGGCGAGACGATCCTGCATGTCTACGATTTCCTGCGCGCCCTGCCCGATTACGACAAAAAGCTGGACGAATTTCTGGCTCCGTGGCAGGAGGAAAACGGCTTTGCCGCCACCTGTTGGCATGATCTGCTGCTGGCCGAAGCCGCCTGCAGTGCCAGGGCAGCAGGGGAACTGTTCCGTGCCGCGCTGGCTGACTGCCCGGGCGACCGGGAACAGGAGCTGGCCGATGCCGAGGAAAAGAAAACGCCCTCTGCCCGGGAAAAGGCAAAGAATGCCGTGCTGGAAAAATACACCGATGCACAGGAACGGCTGGACAAGGCTGCCGCCCTGCTGGGCAGGGTGGAACAGCTGGCTGTGGCGGGGGAGTGGACCCCGCTTTACGGTCTGCTGACCCCCTATGTGCTGGGTATGGAGGAGCTGTCCGGCCTGAAAGGGATGAAAAAGCGGCTGAACGGCGAACACAAAAAAGTCATCCGCACCCGCGCCGATGAGGGTGCGGCCCTGTTTGCGCAGATCCTGAGCTGATCCCCTGCAGTGAGGAGGAGGCTGAGGCAGACCGCAGGGCCGCGGAGCCCCGCCTGCGGGCCCTGTTCGCGGCGGTGCGGGATTTCGATGCCCGGTTCTCGGCCAAAAAGCGGGATCGGAAGCTGCTGGAGTTCAGCGACTTTGAGCATCAGGCCCTCCGCCTGCTCCGTGACCCGGACGGCACCCCCACTGCGCTGTGCGGGGTCATCCGGCAGAACTACGCCGCCGTGATGGTGGATGAATATCAGGACACCAACGCCCTGCAGGATGCCTTGTACCGGTGCCTTGCATCCCCGGCGGGGGACGACCTCTTCCTGGTGGGAGATCTGAAGCAGAGCATCTACCGCTTCCGGCAGGCAGACCCCAGCATCTTCCGGGAAAAACTGGACAGCTGGCCCGCCCTGCCTGGCGGCGCAGCGCGGCCCCGTCCGGCAGAGGGTACCCCCGGCACCGATGCCATGCTGGCGCTGGATGCCAACTTCCGCTCGGCTCCGCAGGTGGTGGAAGGGATCAACTTCCTGTTTGAGCGGCTCATGTCCCCGGAACTCGGTGACACGGCCTACGGCGACGGCCAGCGGCTGGTCTGCGGGGCACCCGGGGAATACGCGGGCAGCGTGGAGGCGCATTTCCTGCCCGATGACACCGCCGAAACGGACGCGGGCTGGATCGCCCGGCGCATCGAGGAGATGGTGCAGAGCGGCGAGCCGGTGCGGGACGGCAGTGCCACCCGCCCGGTGCAGTACGAGGACTGCTGCATCCTGCTGGCGGCGCGCAATGATTTTCCGGCCTATGTGGAAGCGTTGACCGCCCGGGGTATCCCGGTGTATGCGGATGCCCGCGAAAACCTGCTGGATGCCCCCCACATCCGGCCCCTCATCGCTCTGCTGAAGGTCATTGACAACCCGGCGCAGGATATCTATCTTGCCGCCGCCATGCTGGGCCCGCTGTTCGGTTTCACCGATGACGACCTTGTCCGCCTGCGGGCCAGAGCCGAAGAGATCCAGAAGCAGCAGGGGGAAAACGCCCCCCAGCGCATCAGCCTCTACGGCGCGCTGCTGCTCACCGTGAACAGCGGGGAGGACACCCCTTTTACCGGAAAAGTCCGGGCGTTCTATGCCCGGCTGACCGAGCTGCGCCGGATGGCCCGCAGTGCCCCGGCAGAACAGCTGCTGGAGGAGATCTTTGCTTCCACCGGCTACCTTGCCGCACTGGGCGTGATGGAAAACGGTGCCCGCCGCCGGGAGGATGCCCGGCGGTTTGCTTCCTTCTGTGCCGGGGCAGGCTCCGGCGGCATCTCGGCGCTGGTGCGGGCCATTGACGCGGCGGCGCTGGCGGGCTCCACCGGGCAGGATACCGTTCCCGGCGGCTCCCGCCCCGGCTGTGTGACCATCATGACCATCCACCGCTCCAAGGGCCTGCAGTTCCCGGTGGTGTTCGTGGCCGACACGGCCCGGCGGTTCAATGCCGCCGACACCCGCCAGCCGGTGCTCCTGCATCGGATGTATGGGGCGGGCCTGCGCCTGCGCCCCGAGGAGGGTGAGGGCGCGTACAAGACGGCGGCCTACACCGCCCTCTCCACGGTCCACGCCGCCGAGATGCGGAGCGAGCAGATGCGGCTTTTGTATGTGGCCCTCACCCGGGCGCAGGATAAGCTGATCCTGACCGTGCCGCTGGGCATCGGAAAGACCTCCAACCCCTTTACCAGAGCGGCGGCCTTCCTCGAAGCCGGGGCGGGGCAGACGCTCTGCCGGCAGGCAAACAGCTTTGCCGACTGGCTCCGCGCGGCCCTGCTCGTCCACCCCAATGGCGGCCCTCTGCGCCGGCTGGCCGAGGATCTGGAACTGCCCTTTGCGGATACCGGGAGCACCATCACCCTGACGGTGCAGCAGGCGCTGCCCGAGGGCGTGGAGCCGCCCGACCCGGAACTGGAGGAAAGACCGCTGGCCCAGGCAGACCCGGCTCTGACCGAGGCACTGCGGCAGGGCTTTGCCTGGCAGTACCCTGCGGCGGAGCTGGCCCAAGTGCCCGCCAAGGTCAGCGTGACCGGCATCGTCCACAAGGCAGAGCAGACCACGCTGGAGCGCCCGGGCTTTCTGGCAAAGGACGGCCTGACCGCCGCCGAGATGGGCACGGCCCTCCACGCCTTCCTGGAGCACGCCGATTTTACGGCTCTTGCAGCGGCAAAACAGGCAGGCACGCTGGAAACGGCGATCCCTGCCGAGCGTGACCGGCAGGTGGAAGCAAAGCTCACCGCGCCCGAAATTGCGGAGAAGCTGGATGCAGGGCGCATCCGCCGCTTTGTGGAGAGCGAAGCCTTTGCGCGCATCTGTGCCGCAGATGAGGTGCTGCGGGAGCTGGACTTCATCACGGCCCTGCCTGCCGCCGAGGTGCTGGCCGCTCAGGGCACTGCCCCTGCCGACAGCGCTGCCGTGGCACAGGCAAAGGTGCTGGTGCAGGGCATCGCTGACCTGGTGCTGGTGTTCCCGGATCACCTGGAGCTGCTGGATTACAAGACGGACCGCCGAAAATCCGAAGCGGACTTTCTTGCCGCCTATCGCACCCAGCTTGACCTCTATGCCCTTGCCATCAGCAAGCGCTTTGCCCCGAAGCCGGTGACCTATAAGGGCATCTACTCGCTGGAACTGGGAAAGTTGATCGAGGTCAAGTGATGCTCTGTCCAACCTCTCCGTCATTGCTGGTGCGCATTAGTGCGACTGAGAGATTTGATCCGTCTCAGAATATTTTTCCCTGAAATCGCGTAAAAGTGCTTGACAGGGCTTTGTGGGTGTGGTAAACTGTTCCGGTAAAGAAAGCAGCTACGGCCTGTGCCGCGCTCGCCTTGTGGGGTCGGAATCCCCGGGCTATACCCAAACACGGTTCGATTCTTTGAACGAACTGCGCTTTTGTGTGAAATTTCGCGCGGCTGTCCTGCAAATGGGCGGCCGCGTTTTCTATGCCAAATATTGCAACACTATGGATTATTGTTTGGAGGTGCATTCATTATCGCTACCGCTGGAAAGTCGAAGGAACTGGAGATCAACGGTCAGATCCGTGATCGTGAAGTTCGCCTGATCGGTGCCGATGGCGAGCAGAAGGGCGTTGTGTCCATTCAGGTGGCCATGCGCGCTGCAGAAGAAGCCGGGCTCGATCTGGTCAAGATCGCACCGCAGGCTACCCCGCCTGTGTGCAAGGTGCTGGATTACGGCAAATACCGTTTTGAACAGCAGAAGAAGGAGAAGGAAGCCAAGAAGAACCAGAAAGTGGTCGAGGTCAAGGAGACCCGCCTTTCGCTCAATATTGACACCAACGACTTCAACACCAAGCTGAACCAGACTGCCAAGTTCCTGGCCGCTGGTCACAAGGTGAAGGCTTCGATCCGCTTCCGCGGCCGTGAGATGGCGCACAGTGCTCTGGGTGCTGACGTGCTGAAACGCTTTGCCGAGGCTCTGCCCCAGGCAAGCATGGATAAGCCGCCGGTGCTTGAGGGCCGCACGATGTCCATTCTGCTGATCCCGAAACCCAATAAGGACTAATTTTAGGAGGAAACTAAAATGGCTAAGATGAAACTGAAGACGCATTCCGGCGCTAAGAAGCGCTTTAAGCTGACCAAGAACGGCAAGATCAAGCGCGGCCACGCATTCCGCAGCCACATCCTGACCAAGAAGACCACCAAGCTGACCCGTGGCTACCGTCAGCCCAACTACGTTGACAAGACCAACGCCGCTACCATCAAGAGCATGCTGCCCTACGCCTAAGTGCGAGCCGCAGGCAAACACATTCTATTGAGATAACTAAAGGAGATATAAAAAATGGCACGTATCAAGGGCGCAACCATGACTCACAAACGTCGTAAGAAGATGCTGAAGCTGGCTAAGGGCTTCTATGGCTGCAAGAGCAAGCACTTTAAGATGGCCAAGCAGCAGGTCATGAAGAGCGGCAACTACGCTCTGGCTGGCCGCCGCATGAAGAAGCGTCAGTTCCGCAACCTGTGGATCTGCCGCATCAACAATGCAGTTCGTCCCCTGGGCATGAACTACTCCACCTTCATGGCTGGCCTGAAGAAGGCAGGCATCGAGCTGAACCGCAAGATGCTGAGCGAGATGGCCATCAACGATCCTCAGAGCTTTGCTGCTCTGGTCGAGACCGTGAAGAACGCCTGATAAAGACCTGAAAGACGCCCGCGCGTAGTAAAATACGCGGGCGTCCTTTTTGTATATTTTTGTATCTTCTGGAGGACCGCATGGAAAAGATCACCAGCCGGGAAAACGCAAAGATCAAATATGCCTGCCGCCTTGCTTCCAGCGGGGCGTTCCGGCGCAGTGAGGGAAAATTTCTGGCCGAGGGCCGCAAGCTCTGCCCGGAGCTCTGCCGCGGCGCGGCGCTGGAGACCCTGTTCTGCACCGAGGCAGCGCTGGAAAAGTGCCCGGAGCTGGCCGGGCTGCCCGGGGAGCACTATCTGGTGGAGGACCATGTGGCCGATAAGCTGGCCGATGTGGGCACCCATCAGGGCGTGTTCGGCATCTTCCACACCCCGGTGCACACGCTGGACGAGACAAAGACCGGCGGGCGGTATCTGGCACTTGAGCGGGTGCAGGACCCCGGCAACGTGGGCACGCTGCTGCGCTCTGCCGCTGCGTTCGGCTTTGACGGCGTGCTGCTGAGCGATGGCTGTGCCAGCGTGTTTGCCCCCAAGACCCTGCGGGCCTCCATGGGGGCCGCCGTGCGGGTGCCGGTGATGGAGGTGGGGGCAATGCCTGCCGCCATTGCCGCCCTGCGGGCAAAGAACATCACCTGCCTTGCGGCGGCACTCTACCAGAGCCAGCCCCTGAGCGCGGCCCGGCCCGGCTACCCGGGCGGTGTCTGCGTAGTCATCGGCAGCGAGGGCCAGGGCCTGACGGAAGAGACCATTGCCGCCTGCAGCGGCACCGTGCGCATCCCCATGACCGACCGGGTGGAAAGCCTGAACGCCGGCATTGCGGGCAGCATCCTGCTGTGGCATTTCCGGGAGGAGAGCCTGTGACCGGGCCCGGCTTCGGCCAGACCAGTCTTTTCCCGCCCGAACCGGCCCCCGACCCGCTGCTCTGCTGGCTCTGGCTGGCAAACACGCTGGGGGCGGGCAGCAGCCATGCAGGCCGGGTGCTGGATGTGTTTGGCGGGGCGCAGGAGGCCTGGGAGAACCGGGATTCCGATGCGTTCCGCAAAGCGGTGGGCAGCCCGGCCTTTGCCCGGGCCAACCTGCCCGACAACACCCCAGCGCATTACCGGGCATTCGCACGGCGGTGCGCGGCGCGGAATATCCGCATCCTGCCCTATGACGACCCGGATTACCCGCTGGCGTTTTCCCGCATTCCCGATATGCCGCTGGTGCTCTACTGCACCGGCGACCCCCTCTGGCTCAATGAGCCGGGGGCTGTGGGGATGGTAGGCAGCCGCAGGCCCACCGAGTACGGCCTGCAGGCGGCGGCAGATCTGGGCAGCGGGCTGGCCAAAAACGGGGCTATCATCGTCAGCGGTCTGGCCGATGGGTTGGACAGTGCCGGGCACCGGGCCGCAGTGAAGGAAAACTGCCCCACCATCGGGGTACTGGGCGTCCCCATCGACCGCACCTACCCGGCCTCCAACCGGGAGCTGCGGAAAAAGATCGAGCAAAAGGGCTGCGTGATCAGTGAGTACCCGCCCGAGAGCGGCCCCGTTGGCCCCAATGGCTTTTTGCAGCGCAACCGGCTCATTGCGGCGCTGTCCTCCGCGCTGGTGGTGGTGGAGGCGCAGGAAAAAAGCGGCACCATGTCCACGGTGAACCATGCCGAGCGGTATGGAAAGCCGGTGTTCGTGGTGCCGGGCAGCATCTACTCGCCCAACTCAGCAGGCACCAACGCCCTGCTGCGGGAGGGCCGGGCCAAAGCCGTCTGCAAACCCGGCGACCTGTTCGGGGTGCTGGGCCTGCGGGGCGCGGCGGCTCCGGCGGCGGTGCGCTCTGCGCCTGACCCCATGAGCGAGACCGAGCGCAGGGTGCTGGCCTGTATCGGCCCCAAGGCAAAGGGCGTGGAGGAGCTGGGCGCGGCAAGCGGCCTGCCCACCGGCCTGCTGCTGGGCACCCTGATGAAGCTGGAGTTGGCGGGCCGTGTGACCTGCCTGCCCGGCAAGCGGTATATTCTGCGCTGAACTGCGCAATTTAAGTTGAATGAAACCTCTCAGTCTCGCTGACGCTCGCCAGGTACGGGTTGCGGCTCCCAGCATTCATTTCGTGTTGTAAACAACACTTATGTCTTGCTGGCCGCGGCCCCAACAGCAACGCCCTTTATCCGCCACTGGCGGCGGTTGTTGCTGTTGCTCCTGGTAGGGGAGCCCTTGGCATTTCGTTGGGTCTTACTATCACCGTCAGGCTGGGAGTTTATAATATAGGAGAAGAGAACCATGGCAAAACTGGTAATCGTGGAGTCGCCGGCAAAGGCGAAGACCATTGGCAAATATCTGGGCAAGGATTACGAGGTCACGGCCAGCATGGGCCACATCCGGGACCTGCCTAAGTCCCAGCTGGGCATCGACGTGGAACATGACTACGCCCCCCAGTACATCAATATCAAGGATAAATCCAAGCTCATCAAGGAGCTCAAGGCAAAAGCCAAGCAGGCCGACGGCGTTCTGCTGGCAACCGACCCGGACCGTGAGGGCGAAGCCATCAGCTGGCATCTGGCCAATATCCTGGGGCTGGACCCCCACGAGCCTAACCGCGTGACCTTTGACGAGATCACCAAAAAGGGCGTGCAGAAGGGCATGGCCAATCCCCGTGCCATCGACGAGGATCTGTTCAACGCCCAGCAGGCCCGCCGCATCCTCGACCGTCTGGTGGGCTATAAGCTCAGCCCCTTTCTGTGGCGGAAGGTGCGCCGGGGCCTGTCGGCGGGCCGCGTCCAGAGCGTGGCGGTGCGGCTGATCGATGACCGCGAGAAGGAGATCGAGAACTTCAAGCCCGAGGAATACTGGAACGTGGATGCCACGCTGGGCACCGGCCACAAGAGCTTTACCGCCCGCCTGGCCTCCGACAGCACCGGCAAAAAGCTGCTGCCCAAAAACGAGGCAGAGGCCCGCGCCATTGAAAAGGGCCTGCAGGGGGCCGAGTACACCGTGGGCGAACTGAAAAAAGGGCAAGCGGGCCAAGCAGCCCACCCCGGCGTTTATCACCAGTACCCTGCAGCAGGAGGCCTCCCGCCGTCTGGGCTTTACGGCCACCCGTACCATGCGTGCCGCCCAGACCCTGTACGAAGGCGTAGACATCGCGGGCCACGGCACCATGGGTCTGATCACCTATATGCGTACCGACAGCCTGCGCATCTCCGATGAAGCGGTCACCGCTGCAAAGGAGTATATTGCGGACGCTTACGGCGAACAGTATATCTGCCCCTACAAGCGCACCTGGAAGACCAAGAGCGCGACCGCAGCGCAGGATGCCCATGAGGCCATCCGCCCCTCGGTGCCGGGGCTGACCCCTGACGAGGTGGACAAGAGCATCAGCGGCGATACCGCCAAGCTCTACCGGATGATCTGGAGCCGCTTTATGGCCAGCCAGATGGCAGACTGCCAGCAGGATACCGTGAGCGTGACCGTGTACGCGGGGGACTACCGCTTCAAGGCCAGCGGCTACACCGTGACCTTTGATGGTTTTACCGTGCTGTACGAGGAAGCCACCGATGAAAAGGAAAAGAAGGAGACCAGCCTGCCCCCGCTGGAACAGGGCCAGCTGCTCAAGCTCAAGGAGCTGAAGAGTGAGCAGAAATTCACCCAGCCCCCCGCCCGCTACACCGAAGCGACCCTGATCAAGGCGCTGGAGGAAAATGGCATTGGCCGTCCCTCGACCTACGCGCCCATCATCACCACCATCATCGACCGCGGCTATGTGGAGCGGGAGCAGAAAAAGCTCAAGCCCACCCTGCTGGGCCGCGCCGTGGACGGCCTGATGCTGGAGCAGTTCCCCCATATCGTGGACGTGGACTTCTCGGCTGAGATGGAGAAGAACCTGGATAAGATCGAGAGCGGCAAGGCCGATTGGCACAAGACCGTGGATGATTTCTATCAGGGTTTTGCCGCCAGCCTGGAACAGGCTGAAAAGAACATGGAGGGCAAGAAGGTCAAGGTGCCGGACGAGCCTTCCAGCGAGGTCTGCGACCTCTGCGGCCGCCCCATGGTCATCAAGGTGGGCAAGTACGGCAAGTTCCTGGCCTGCTCCGGCTTCCCCGAGTGCCGGGGCACCAAGCGTCTGGTCAAGGACACCGGCGGTGTCTGCCCCAAGTGCGGCAAGGGCCGGATGCTGGAGCGCAAGAGCGCCAAGGGCCGCATCTACTACGGCTGCGAGCGCTACCCCGACTGCGACTTTATGACCTGGGATACCCCGGTGCCCACCAAGTGCGAAAAGTGCGGCTCCACCCTGTTCCGCAAGGGCTCCAAGCTCTACTGCGCAAAAGAGGGCTGCGGCTTTGAGATGCCGGTGCCGAAGAAGGATTGATCAAACCGATAAACTGTCTCGCCCTCTCCGGCATCGCCTGCGCGATGCCACCTCTCCCAAAGGGAGAGGCAATGGCGGCAAACGGGCAGCTGCTGCTGACCGGGATGCTGCACAGGCTCCCCCCTTGGGGGAGCTGGACGCAAAGCGGCCTGAGAGGGCGAGGATGCTGAAGGATGAAATTATGAGTTACAAAGTAACTGTACTGGGTGCCGGTCTGGCAGGCTGCGAGGCGGCGCTGTGGCTGGCAGGCAAGGGCGTTCAGGTAACGCTCTACGAGCAGAAGCCCACCCACTTTTCCCCGGCTCACAAGAGCGCGGGCTTTGCGGAGCTGATCTGCTCCAACAGCCTGAAGGCCGAGCGTCTGGATTCTGCTTCCGGCCTGCTGAAAGAGGAGATGCGCCGGATGGGCAGCCAGCTGCTGGAAGCCGCCGAGGAGGCCCGTGTGGCCGCGGGCGGCGCGCTGGCCGTGGACCGGGATGCATTCAGCGCCGCCGTGACCCGGCGGGTGGAGGAGTGCCCCAACATCACCGTGGTGCGGGAGCAGGTGGAGCACATCGATGAGAGTGCACCCATTCTGGTGGCCACCGGCCCCCTGACCGATGGTGCGCTGGCCGACGAGATCGGCCGCCTGACCGGCGATGAGCGGCTCCATTTCTATGATGCCGTGGCTCCCATCGTCACGGCCGAGAGCCTGGATTACAACAAGGTGTTCGCCGCTTCCCGGTACGACCGGGGCGAGGCCGATTACCTGAACTGCCCCTTCAATAAGGCAGAGTATGAGGCTTTCCACGCCGCGCTGGCTTCGGCAGAGCGTGCCCCGCTCCATGCCTTCGATGCCGGTGCGGAACAGGGCGCACAGCCCGACCCGGATGCCCACGGCAAAAAGGCCGATACGGTCACGGTCTACGAGGGCTGTATGCCCATTGAGATCATGGCCGCCCGGGGAGCCGATACCATGCGGTTCGGCCCCCTGCGCCCGGTGGGCCTGGTGGACCCCAACACCGGCCACCGCCCCTGGGCCAACGTCCAGCTGCGGGCCGAGAACAAGGAACGCACCCTGTACAACATCGTGGGCTTCCAGACCAACCTCAAGTGGGGCGAGCAGAAGCGGGTGTTCAGCATGATCCCGGGCCTGGAAAATGCCGAGTTCGTGCGGTACGGTGTCATGCACCGCAACACCTTTCTGGATGCGCCCCGCGTGCTGGATGCGGGCCTGTTCCTGAAGGAGCACCCAAACGTGTTCTTTGCGGGCCAGATCACCGGCTTTGAGGGCTATATGGAGAGTGCCGCCTGCGGTTTGCTGGCAGCCCGGAGCATCTACGCCCGGCTGGAGGGCAGGGTGCTGCCCCCGCCGCCGGTGGATACCATGTGCGGGGCGCTGATCCAGTACCTGACCACCGAGAACAAGCACTTCCAGCCCATGGGAGCCAATATGGGCATCCTGCCCCCGCTGCCGGAGGAGAGCCGCCCGCGGGACAAGCGCCTGCGTTACATGGCCGTGGCCGAGCGTGCCGTGGCCAGCTTCCAACAGTGGCTGAACGAAACTGCTCTTTAAGAAGGGAGAAACCCTATGAAAATTATCGTTGATATGATGGGCGGCGACAACGCCCCGCTGGCTGTGCTGGAAGGCACCGCGCAGGCTGTGAAAGAGTACGGTGTGCAGGTCATCGGCGTGGGCAGCGAGGAGCTGGTGCGCAAGACGGCCGCCGAGCACAATATCCCGCTGGACGGCATCGAGCTGGTCAACTGCACCGAGACCATTGAGATGTGCGACGAGCCTGCCAGGGCCATCCGCACCAAAAAGGATTCCTCCATCGTGGTGGGCCTGAACCTGCTGAAGGAGGGCAAGGGCGACGCCTTTGTCTCTGCCGGCAGCACCGGCGCGCTCCATGTGGGCGCAAGCCTCATCGTGCGCACCCTTCGGGGGGTAAAGCGGCCGGCTCTGGCCACCATGGTGCCGGCCAAAAACAAGGCCTATCTGCTGCTGGACTGCGGCGCGAACGTGGAGTGCCGCCCCGAGATGCTGGCCGCCTTTGCTGTGATGGGCAGCTGCTATGTGAACCGGGTGGAGGGCCGCACCGCACCCACCGTGGCGCTGGCAAACAACGGCGCCGAGGAGAGCAAGGGCACCCCGATGCTCCGGGAAGCCCACCAGCTGCTCAAGGCAACACCGGGCATCCGGTTCGTGGGCAACATCGAGCCCCGTGATGTACCCAACGGTGATGTGGATGTGGTGGTCTGCGACGGCTTTACCGGCAATGTCATCCTCAAGCTGACCGAGGGCGTGGCCAAGATGCTGCTGGGGATGCTCAAGCAGATGTTCCTGGCAAACCTGGGCGGCAAGCTCGCTTACCTGCTGCTCAAGAGCGGCGTGGGAAGCCTCAAGCACCAGATGGACAGCGAGGAGTACGGCGGCGCACCCTTCCTGGGCGCAAAGCAGCCGGTCATCAAGGCCCACGGCTCCTCCAAGGCCAAGGGCATCAAGAACGCCATCCGGCAGGCCAAGATCTGCGTGGAGAACGACCTGTGCGGCACCATGCAGAGCGCGCTGGATGAGCTGAACAAAGAGTAAGGAAAGTGGCCTTGCCCTCTCCGTCATCGCTGACGCGATGCCACCTCTCCCAAAGGGAGAGGCAATGGCAAAAAAGACGGTCAGTTGGTGCTTTCCAGGGTGCTGTGCAGGCTCCCCCTTTGGGGGAGCTGGACGCGAAGCGGCCTGAGAGGGTGAGGATACCAAAAAGATTCAAGGGAGCAAAGAAATATGAGCCATCAGTTGGAAACAATTATTGGTTACAAGTTCAAGAATCCGAAGCTGCTGGAGACGGCGCTCACCCACACCAGCTACGCCAACGAGAGCCGCACGCCGGTGCAGCACAACGAGCGGCTGGAATTTCTGGGCGACAGCGTGCTGCAGATCGTCTCGGCAGATTATCTGTTCCACGCCTACGCCGACCGGCCTGAGGGCGACCTGACCCGCATCCGTTCCAGCCTGGTCAGCGAGGGCGCATTGTTCCAGTTTGCGCAGGAGATCAATCTGGGCGAGTATCTGCGCCTGGGCCGTGGCGAGGAGCGCTGCGGCGGCCGCACCCGCCCCAGCGTGGTGTCCGATGCCTTTGAGGCCGTCATCGCCGCCCTGTATCTGGACGGCGGCATGGAGGTGGCCCGCAAATTCATCCTGCCCTTCATCACCGAGGGCAAGCACGCCGAGGCCGACTACAAGACCCGCCTGCAGGAGATCGTGCAGCAGAACCCCGAGGAGCGGTTGAGCTATGTGGTGGAGCAGGAATCCGGCCCCGACCACGACAAGCACTTTGTGGTGGCCGTCCGCTTCAACTCGGACAAGGTCGCCCGGGGCGAGGGCCGCAGTAAGAAGATGGCCGAACAGCACGCCGCCCGCGAAGCCCTCAAGCTGCTGGGCGTGATAAAGGAAAAGTAAATGGTATTCAAGGAACTGGAGATCCAGGGCTTCAAGAGCTTCCCCGACAAGGTAAAGATCACCTTTGACGAGGGCGTTACCGGTGTGGTGGGCCCCAACGGTTCGGGCAAGTCGAACCTGTCCGATGCCGTGCGCTGGGTGCTGGGCGAGACCAGCGCCCGCCAGCTGCGCGCCGCCGGAAAGATGGAGGATGTCATCTTTGGCGGCACCCGGCGGCGGGGGGCCATGGGCTTTGCTCAGGTGCGCCTGACGCTGGACAACAGCGCCCACACATTGGATCTGGATGCGGACGAAGTGACCATCGGCCGCAAGTATTATCGCTCTGGCGAAAGTGAATACAGCATCAACGGGCAGATCTGCCGCCTGAAAGATGTGTATGAGCTGCTGCTGGATACCGGCATCGGCCGCGATGGCTACTCGGTCATCGGGCAGGGCCGTGTTGCAGAGATCGTGGCGGCTAAGAGCAGCGAGCGCCGGGAGATCTTTGAGGAAGCCTGCGGCATTGCCAAATACCGCTACCGCAAAAACGAGGCCGAGCGCCGCCTTGCCGCCGCCGCCGAGAATCTGGAACGCCTGCGGGATATCCTGGGCGAGCTGGAGGCCCGGGTGGGCCCGCTGGAAAAAGAGAGCGAAAAGGCCCGGAAGTTTCTGGAACTGAGTGCCCGGCGCAAAACGCTGGAGGTGACCCTGTGGACGGACGGCGTGCACCGGGCCAAGGAAGCCGTGCGCCGTCAGGTGCGGGATTACGAGACAGCCCAGGCCGATTATGAGCGGTTCGACCGCCAGACCAAAGCCGCCGAGAGCGAGGCTGAGGAGATCCGGATGCAGGCACAACAGCTGACCATTGCGGTCGAGCGCCTGAATGGGGATATCCGCAGCATCACCGAGCAGATCAGCGGCAGCGAGAGCCGGATCGCCGTGCTGGAAAACGACATTGCCCGCAACGAGGAAAGCGCCGCAGACCTGCGGGCAGAGATCGCGGCAGGGGAGCAGGACCGCTCCGAAGCCGCCGCGGCGCTGGAACGGCACCGCGCCGTGGCAAAGAGCATGGAGCTGGCGGGCCGGAAACTGGCCGCAGAGCTGGATGCCCTGAACGATGAGCTGGTGCGCCTGACCCGGGAAAACGACCAGAGCGGTGCCCGCCGGGATACCCTGCGGGGCGAGGTGGCGGCCCTGACGGCCCGGCACACCGAAGCGCAGGTGGCTCAGGCCGCCGCCGAGGCTGCTGCTGAGACGGCCCTGAGCCGTCTGCCTGCGTTGGAAGAAGCCGCCGAGGTGCTGGCTGTCCAGCGGGACGACGCAAAGCAGGATCTGGAGGATACCGTGCGGTACCTCACCACGCTGGCCGAGAATGAGCAGCAGCTCAAAAATATCCGGGCCGGTCTGGAACTCAAGCTGAAGAGCCGCCGCGCCGCACTGGAGGAAGCCGACCGTGCCGAACAGCAGCTGGGCCGGGAGCTGGACGCGGCCCGCCAGCGGCTCTCCGTGCTGCGGGAGCTGGAAAAGAACATGGACGGCTATCAGAACTCCGTCAAGACTGTGATGCGGGCCGCCTCTGCCCGCCGGCTGCGGGGCATCATCGGGCCGGTGTCCTCCATCCTGCGGGTGGAGCCCGGCCGGGAGGTCGCCATTGAGACCGCGCTTGGCGGTGCCCTGCAGAACATCGTGGTGGAGAACGAAGCCGCTGCCAAGGCAGGCATCGCCCTGCTGCGGAGCGAGAACGCGGGCCGCGCCACCTTCCTGCCGCTGGACACAGTCCAGCCCGGCGTGTTCCGGGGAAAACTGTCCGGCTCGGCAAGGCTGGCAAGCAGCCTGGTCCAGGCCGATGCACGGTACAGCGACATCGTGTCCAATCTGCTGGGCCGCATCATCGTGGTGGATGATATCAACGAGGCCTCCCGTGTGGCCCGGGACAACGGTTTCCGCAGCAAGGTCGTCACGCTGGATGGTCAGGTGGTCAATGCGGGCGGCAGCTTTACCGGCGGCAGTGTCCAGCGCAGCGCGGGTTTGTTCACCCGCAAGCAGGAGCTGGAGGAGCTGCGGGTCAAGGCTGCGAAATTGCAGAAGGAATGCCTTGCTGCTCAGGAAAAGACCGACCAGTGCAAACAGCAGGCAGATGCCCTGAACGCAGAGCTGACTGCCGCCAGCAGTGAGCAGATCACTGCCGCCAACGACCGTGTGCGGGCTGAAGCAGAGCGTAAGCGGCTGGAAGCTGCCATGGAGCAGGCCGAGACGGCCCTTGCCGCGCGGCAGAAGGAGATCGACACCCTGAACGCCCAGCTGGCAGACAGCCGGGAAAAGGCCGCGCAGGCCGAAGCACAGGAAGCTGCGCTGGCCGGGGAGATCGAAGCAAAATCGGGCGAGCTGAACCGCATTGCCGAGGGAGACGATGCGTTCCTGACCCGGCAGCGGGCGCTGGCCGAGCAGGTGAGCGCCAAGCGGCTGGAACAGGTGAGCCGCCAGAAGGATGCCGAGCTGGCGCAGGCACAGATCGAAGCGCTGGAACAGCGCACCCGGGATGCCGAGAGCCGCCGGGCCTCTCTGGAAGAAAGCCTTGCCGCTCTTGCCGCCCGCAGTGATGCCTGCCGGGCCGAGATCGAGGCCATCCGTAAAGCCAAGACCGACAGCCGGGCGGAGATCGAAGCGAAGGAAGCCGAGATCCGGAAGGCCACCGAACAGCGGCTTTCCTGCCAGCAGGCCGAGACCGAGGCACTGGCCCGGGCCCGCACTGCGGCCGACAGCCGCGAGGAGATGGGCCGGGAGATGGCCCGCCTGGCCGAGCGGAAAGCGGCCGCTGAGAGCGAATACGATGCCACTGCCGCCAAGCTCTGGGATGAATACCAGCTGACGGTGAGCCAGGCCGAGGAACTCTGCGTGGAGTTCGACAGCCTGCCCTCCCTGCGGGCGCAGGTGGCCGATCTGCGCAACCAGATCCGGGCGCTGGGCAATGTAAACGTCAGCGCCATTGAGGAATATCAGGAGGTCAGGGAGCGGTACGATGCCCTGAGCGCTCAGGTGGCCGATGTGGAGGGCAGCAGGAACGAGCTGACACGGATGATCGCCAGCCTGTCCGGCCAGATGAAGGAAATCTTCACCGACAGCTTCCGGGCCATCAACGAAAATTTTGGCCGCATCTTTGCCGAGCTGTTTGGCGGCGGCGAAGCCAGCCTTGTGCTGGAGGATGAAAGCGATGTGCTTTCCTGCGGCATTGGCATTCAGGTGGCACCGCCGGGCAAAGTCATCAAGAATCTGGAAGCCCTTTCCGGCGGCGAGCAGGCGCTGGTGGCCATCAGCATCTATTTTGCGATCCTGGCCGTCAACCCGGCACCGTTCTGTATCCTGGACGAGATCGAAGCCGCCCTGGACGATGCCAATGTCAGCCGCTTTGCACAGTATCTGCGCCGGGTGAGCGACAAGACCCAGTTCATCGTCATCACCCACCGCCGCGGCACCATGGAGGCCGCCAATGTCCTGTACGGTGTGACCATGCAGGAGGACGGCGTGTCGAAATTGCTCAAGCTGGATCTGGAACAGGTTGACGCGACGCTGGTTTCGATATAATAATTAAAAGTCTCGCTACAAAGCTCCCCTAGGACACCATGGGGTTCTGGCGGGTTTTGCCATCACGGATAGAAACAACAAAAAAAGGAAAACCAATGGGCCTCTTTGGATTTGGCAAAAAAGAAAAAGATAAGATGAAAAGACGGCCTGGAAAAGACCCGCACCGGGCTTCTGGGGCAACATTATGAATACCTCACCGGCAGCAAGATCGATGATGATCTTTACGATGAGCTGGAAGAGCAGCTGATTCTGGCCGATGTGGGCGGTGATGTGGCGGTCAATCTGGTGGACAAGCTGCGGGACCGGGTGCAGGAAAAGGGCCTCAAAACCGGCGAACAGGCGGCTGACGCTCTGCGCGACATCATCGCCGACGAGATGACGCCGGAAGCTGAGATGGACCTGAGCGGCAGACCCGCCGTCATTCTGGTCATCGGTGTGAACGGGGTGGGCAGGACCACCAGCATTGCCAAGCTGGCCGATTTCTATACCCGACAGGGCAAAAGGTGATGCTGGCTGCGGGCGATACCTTCCGTGCTGCTGCCAGCGAGCAGCTGGAGATCTGGGCTGATCGCGCAGGGGTGCCCATCGTGAAGGCCGGAGAGGGTGCCGACCCGGCGGCGGTCATCTTTGACACCGTCAAGTCCGCCACCGCCCGCGGCTACGACATGGTCATTGCCGACACCGCAGGCCGCCTGCACAACAAGTCCAACCTGATGGCCGAGCTGTCCAAGATCAGCCGCAGCGTCAAAAAGGCAGCCCCGGAGGCCAGCGTGGAGACGCTGCTGGTACTGGACGCCATCACCGGGCCAGAACGCCATCAGCCAGGCGCGGGAGTTCTGCAAGGCGGCCGCGGATGCCACCGGCATCATCCTGACCAAGCTGGACGGCACCGCCAAGG
>VOFB01003442.1_pt1 | contig 49099 bp, 92 predicted proteins | sample 5384141 | NCBI WGS metagenome assembly VOFB01 (sample SAMN12384721, study PRJNA508395) | human gut metagenome | isolation source: healthy gut A | host: Homo sapiens | reverse complement strand
ATATGTACGTACTATCGGCGATGAAATTGACCGTGCCATTTCTGCCGTTTTAAAGAAAAAACGACCGTATCTCTCTTTCTATGGCCGCCATTATCACTGCCATGACTTATTGTGACGAATCTGCCAAGGCAAAAGCTGAATTAGCAGAATTAAAAACACTTGATAAAAACAGAGCAAACGAATATGAACGTTTAAAACAAGCCGCAGAAACAGCACAAACCGAAGCAGAGCAATTGCGCTCTGAACTTCAGGTATTGCATGCATTTTAACAGAAGACAAAGATTTGGAAAAAATGCCGGGATTTACAAACGCACTGGATGCAGCCAATCAAAATCTTTCACTGGGTCAAAATATAAACAGTTCTCATGATGTGAATAATACTTCTGAGGACGCTTCAAATACATCGGAAGAGACACAGGAGCAGGAAACAAATGAAACTCCTGCACCTGCCTCCGTAGAAGATGCACACACATTGGAAGAGCTCCGTAATTCTATTGACACAGAAGAAATAGACCAAATTGTAGATAATCCTCTGGAAGGTGTGCCTTCTGCTGTGAACAAACCTCAAACAAAACACAGTAAACAAAGCCGCCACCAGAAAAAACAGCAAAAAATGGCGCAAAGGCAGCAGAAAAAGAAGGGCCGCGCCATATACCCCCCATATTCCCCTGTTCAGCGTGCAGAACACCCTGTTCCGACTTATTAACAGGAAGTTACACACGTCCAAAATCACCCATTGAACCTGAGCTGCCGTCTGACGATACGTTTATTGGCTATTTTGAGAAACAATAATCCATACATAGCGGCACAATGAACACATGCACTCCCTGATTCGGGGAGTGTATTTTTCAATCACACTGAAAACCATTCATCGAAAGGATACTTACATGAAACAACCGAAATTGGAACTGTTATCTCCTGCGGGTTCATGGGAAGCTTTGGAAGCTGCCGTGCGAAGCGGCGCCGATGCTGTATATTTAGGCGGCAGTCTGTTCAGTGCCCGTGCCAACGCGCAAAATTTTGACCATGATACGCTGAAACAAGCGGTTGCATATTGCCATGCCCGTGGCGTAAAGGTGCATTTGGCAGTAAATACAATCTTATTGAATCATGAGATTGAGCCGGCGCTGGATTTTGTTGCCTTTGCCTGTACGCTTCCTGTCGATGCCGTTATTGTACAGGATACCGGTTTGCTTCATCTTTTGCGCCAAGCTGCGCCGACACTGCAAATTCATGCTTCCACACAAATGTCCGTGCATACTCCGGAAGGCGCAAAACTGCTGGCGGAACAAGGTGTCTCACGGTTGTACTGGCCCGCGAATTATCTTTAAAAGAAATCAAAGAAATTTCCCGGGCATTAAAAGACGGTGGTTTTGCACATGTTGAAATCGAGCATTTTGTTCACGGTGCATTGTGTATGTGCGTTTCGGGACAATGCTACTTTAGCTTTTGCTCGGTTCCCGCAGCGGCAACAGAGGTCAATGTGCACAAACCTGCCGTCTGCCTTTTTCCGCAAAGGCGGAACAGGCTACGACCTGAGCTTAAAAGATTTATCTATGATTGAACGGATAGGAGAGCTTGCCGATGCCGGCGTTACCTCCTTTAAAAATTGAAGGGCGCATGAAACGCCCCGAGTATGTAGCGGCAGCAACAGCTGCTTGCCGTTTTGCCTTAGACCAACAAGAGATTCCGCAAAATCTAACCGAAAATCTGAAGCAGTATTTTCTCGTTCCGGATTTACAACAGGATATCCCGATGGAACATTAGGCCGTGATATGTTTGGCATCCGTACCAAAGAAGATGTTACCAGTGCTACCAACACGGTATTTCAGCAGCTGCACAGTTATTATCAAAAAGAACGGCAATCAATCCCTATTAGGTACTCTCTCTGTTATAAAAAGAGATATCCCTGTTACCGTAACGGTTTCCGACCATGAGCAACATACTGTTACAGTAGAAGGAGACATTCCGCAACAAGCCATTCATCGCCCAATAGACGAAGCGCGCTGTTTGGAACAATTAAAAAGACAGGGGGAACCCCTTTTATTGCACAAACGTCACTTGCTCTATCGAACCTGATTTGTCCATTCCCGTTTCTTTGCTGAATCAACTCCGCAGAGAGGCGTTGGAACAATTACTCAAACAGAGGACAGGCGCCAGTCATTCCGTTTCATCCTGTCTCCTTCCCTGCAAACACCTTACGGCAAAGTACTGAGCCACTTCCTTTGCGGGCTGTATTCACCAGATTGCATAGCGCAGACGATATTCCTGACTGCGCAAATGTTTGTCAAATGATTTATATCCCAATCAATACCAAAGAACACATTGTTAAAGAATTGCAAAACCGTGGTTTACCGCTGGCAGTTACTATGCCGCGCGGTATGTTTGAACCGAACGTACCATTGCTTCCAAACTGGAACAGTTCCTAAAATGGGATATTTCCCACGTTTGGGCAGGTACTGTAAACAGCGTTGCACTGGCAAAGACAATAGGCTGCAACATTCATGGAGGATATTCTCTCAACGTGACAAACACAGCCGCTTTTGAGTGGTATGAACAGTTAGGGCTGACGGACCTTGAGCTAAGTTATGAACTGACACTGAAGCAAAGTGCCAAGATAGGAGGAAACCTTCCCCGCGGTTTGTTATTGTACGGACGACTGCCTTTTGATGTTATGCCGCAATTGCCCTGGAAAAAATGACGGCAAAACTGCAAAATTGCAACGGCACCACATGGCTGACAGACAGAAAAAACATAAAATTTCCTGTTCAGTGTGATTATGGATGCAGTGAAGTTTTAAATGCAGTTCCTTTAACAATGTCTGATAGAATCTCGATATATCCGGTATGAATTTTGGAACATTACGATTCACTGTTGAAAACTCTGTTGAAATTGAGGAAACTTTTTCAGCAATTTTGTATCAAAAAAGCACCTTTAGGGCATTATACCCGTGGTTTGTACGAAAAAGGAATCAAATAAGTTATGTAAAGTTCAATTCCTTGTGGAAATGTTGAAAGTTTAGAAAAGGAGAACACCATGTTATATTTAGCTTCTGCTTCCCCCGCCGCAGAGATTTATTAAAACTTGCAGGATTCCGTTTTACAGTAGAGCCTGCTGAAATTGATGAAGTGATAGCTCAGGACGATCCTGCATGTTTGGTACAAAAATCTTGCATTAAAAAAGCGAGAGCTGTTGCAAAACTGCATCCGGATGATGTCGTTTTGGCAGCCGACACCGTTGTTGCGTTGGACAACCATATTCTTGGAAAACCCCGGATGAGGAACAAGCACAAAAAAATGCTGCGTATGCTGTCCAATCGAGTTCACCAAGTATATACCGGTTATTGCATCTTAAAGCAAAGCCGCTGTGAAATTGGCGTAAGCTGTACTTCTGTTGAGTTTTATCCTTTATCTGACGAGGATATTGAAAAAGCTATATTGCAACAGGCGAACCCTTTGACAAAGCCGGCGGATACGGTATCCAAAGCTTAGGTGCCTTATTGGTGCGTAAAATTGACGGAGATTTCTACAATGTGGTCGGTTTACCCATTGCAGAAATCAGCCGCTTGCTCCGCACCTTTGGTTCTTCAAAACTGCAGCAGAATCGAACCATGAAAAAGAGAGTCCAACGCTGTAGAATATTTGCTGAAACTGTACCTATGTTTTGAATTTGTTTACAAAATTTTTAGTTGAGAATTGATTGATAAAGGTTATAATAAATTGGAATAGAAATTTCTAATCTATACCATAATATAAGATAGAGATAGATTGTTTCAAATATTTGAACGGAATACCGTCTGAAAGACGGACGAAAGGGGGAAAATCAATGTTTTTCAAAAGATATTGGAATTGACTTGGGTACAGCAAACACCCTTGTATATATGAAGGGCAAAGGTATCGTCATGCGCGAACCTTCTGTTGTAGCGGTGGATGTGCGTTCCGATACTGTACTTGCAGTCGGTTCTGAAGCAAAAAATATGATAGGCCGTACACCCGGCTCTATTGTAGCAGTACGTCCGTTAAAAGACGGTGTCATTGCAGATTTTGACATCACTGCTACCATGCTGAAACATTTCATCCGTCAGGCAACCAAATCCAGTTCTTTTGGACGTCCGCATATTGTTGTTGCATTCCTTCCGGCGTTACAGAAGTAGAACGCCGTGCTGTTGAAGATGCCGCACGCCAGGCAGGCGCCAATCATGTTGACTTAATTGAAGAACCAATGGCTGCCGCTATTGGTGCAGGATTACCCGTAGGAGAACCTTGCGGCAGTATGGTTGTAGACATCGGCGGCGGTTCTACGGAAGTTGCGGTAATCTTTTGGGTGATATTGTAACATCTTGTTCTGTTCGCATTGCCGGCGATAAATTTGACGAAGCAATCATTAACTACGTAAAACGCAAATATAATCTTCTCATTGGTGAGCGCACTGCGGAAGCAATCAAAATGACATTGGGTTCTGCATATCCCAACGAAGAAATTGAATCTTCGGCATTGGACATCAAAGGCCGCAACATGGCCGATGGACTTCCGAAAAACGTAACCATTACAGGTCCCGAAGTACGGGAAGTTCTGGAAGAACCTTTGGGTTATATTGTAGATGCAATTAAAAATACATTGGAAAAACACCGCCCGAATTAGCGGCGGACATTATAGACAATGGAATTATGCTAACCGGCGGCGGTGCCCTGATTCGCGGTTTAGACCGTTTAATTACGCAAGAAACAGGTATGCCCGTTCATGTTGCTGAAAATGCAATCGACTGTGTAGCGGAAGGTACCGGCAAACGTTTGGAAATTGAGCTTCCTACTCAATACTACAAATCTCGCCGTAAATAAATTACGTTTTAAAACGAAAATGGAAGCGGAGGGTTTGTGCCCTCTGCTTATTTTCACTCTAATCATTCTTTTGGCTTACAGAAAAAGGAGGACTGCTTGTGAAGGCTTTTTTTCGCAGTAAAACTTTATTGTACTTGCCGCAGTTACTTGTGTTTTGGTAGCTGTTATTATCTATTCCGCCTGTACAGGAGGAGGGGCTATCTCCAATATATTCGGCGCGGTTATCTCCCCATGCAAAAAGTAACTGCCGTGGCTACAAACAACGCACAAGCAAGTCTTTCTGAGGCCACTCGTTCTTATGAAGATTTGGCTGCTGAAAATGAACAGTTAAAACAACAAGTCAATGAGTTAAATCAACAGCTGGTAGAGTTTTATCAGTATAAACAGGAAAATGCACAACTGAAAAACTATTTGGGATTAAAAGAAAATAATCCCGACTATCAATTTGTATCTGCATCCGTTATCAACCGTGACCCAAATAACTTATACTATACGTTTACACTGGACCAAGGAAGCAATGCCGGGGTAAAAGTAAATGATCCCGTTATCACTGACCAAGGTGTTGTAGGCTGGGTATCGCAAGTCAGCGCAATGTACTGCGAAGTAACAACCATTTTGTCTCCGGATACCAATATTTCCGCAACAGACAAAGTAAAACCGAGAAAGCGGTACCATTAGCAGCAATGCACAGCTTTCTGACCAAGGACTGATTAAATTGGGATTATTGGAAGCAGGCACAACCGTTCAAGAAGGAGATATCATTGTTACCAGCGGCATTGGCGGAAAATTTCCAAAAGATTTACTGATAGGAAAAGCGGTTGAAGTAAAACCGGAAGAAAATGACGTTTCTCTGTATGCGACAGTGGAACCTTTTGTCGATATTAAAACCGTGCGCGATGTCATTATTATTACCAGCTTTAACGGTCAGGGTGAAGTGGCAGACAACACGGATACAAACAACGCTTCCTCCAATGGAGGGTAAGTCATGAAACGTTTTCGAGTATTAAGATACATTGCATATACCATTGAAATCATTGTATTTTTTTATCATACAGCAAACTCCCGGACTCATTCCGTCTGTTTATGGGATTCTACCAACATTATTAATTCCGATTGCGTGTTCCATTGCTATGTTTGAGGGCCCTGTCTGCTCTCTGTTTTACGGTGTATTCAGCGGATTTTTATTAGACTACGGCACCAACTGCACGTTTGGATTTCACGCCCTGATTTTGGGTTTGATTTGTTTATCATCTCTTTTTTTGGTACAAGATGTATTCCATAATAACTTTTGACCGGCCTAATTATGATATTGTCTGCCATTCTTATTGTCATACTGCTTCAATGGCTGTTTTTATACATCTTAAAGGGCTACGATGCAGTTGGCTATGTACTCTACCGTCATTACTTACCTCGTGCTGCTTATACTTTTCTGTTGGTTCCTTTGTTTTACTATTTCAATCGTGGATTTTCCTACATCTTACGCGAAGAACGTTCTCAATCGTAACGCGGAAAATATTCCCTTTACCGATTTTTTTCTCTTTTGTTCACCCATCCGTCATATAGCTATGTAAAAATAAACATATTTACAGTAACATTCTACTTCAGGAAAGAAAGGAGCCGCTCATTTGAAATTTCGTAAATCCGGAAAAAGAAAACGCAGTCCCATAAAAGACCGTATCAAATTGCGTTACGCTGCATTGGGCGGTATCCTTTGGTTTGTATGGGTGTATTTGTATACCGACTGGTCGACTGGCAATTGATAAACGGGGAACAATACTTGCAACAGGCAGATGCAACCTATGTTTCTACTGTAAATTTGAGTGCTGCTCGCGGAGAAATTGTAGACACCAACGGCGAACCGTTGGCTGTAAATAAAACCGGCTATAATGTGACATTTGACCAAACTTACTTAGACAGTGATAACCAAAACGATGTGATTCAGAATTTAATTCATCTGCTTGACCAAAGAAATGAACCTTGGGTAGACGAACTTCCGATTGTGATAAACGATAAAGGTGAATATGAGTTTGTAGAAGGAAAAGACGCAGAAATAGAAGAATTAAAAGGAAAAAAACTTTTTGAATCTGAACTCTTATGCTACTGCAGAAATGTGCATGCAGCAATTAATGGAATTATACAATATTGAAGGCTATTCTCCTGAAGATACCAGAGACATTTGCTCCGTTCGCTATAATATGACCCGTAAAATGTTCAGCATTTCCAATCCTTATACATTTGCAGAAGATATTTCAAAGGATACTGCCTCCATCATTCAAGAAAACTCTACCAAATTGGCAGGCGTCACCATCGAAATTACCACTGTAAGAGAATATGAAGACGGAACATTGGCTCCACATTTGATTGGAACCATAGGCTCTTTAACAGAAGGTGAATATAATACTTTAAAAGAGGAAGGATATGCTTACAATGACAAAATAGGAAAAAGTGGTATTGAAGCTGCGTTTGAAGAAGAATTAAGAGGCACGGACGGTACCAAAGTGGTGGAAACAAATCCTGACGGAACAGTAAATTCCGATACTGTTACCGAACAACCTGTTGCTGGAAATACTGTATATACTACTTTGGACAGCAATTTACAAAAGTAGCCAATGTGTCCCTTTGCAAATAACGTACAGGCGGCTCAAAGAGCCGGTGCATCTACCTCTACAGAATATGACGGAGAAGATTGTGGCAGGTGCCGCCGTTGTCCTAAATGTAAAAGATTTTTCCATATTGGCTGCATCAACTTATCCAAGTTATGATTTGACCAAATATTTGGAAGACAGCAATTACTATACTTCATTGGCAACAGATGAAACAAAACAAACCACTAATCAATCGTGCCTTTGACGGAAACTACGTTCCAGGTTCTGTATTTAAACCGCTTGTTGCAGCTGCTGCATTGCAGGAAGGAGTCATTGATACCAATACGCATATGGAATGTAACCATTATTATACATTCTACGCTCCAAGCTATATACCAACCTGTTTGGGATGGCACGGTGACGTTGATTTGCAAAAAAGGCAATTAAAGTGTCTTGCAATGTTTTCTTTTTATGAAGTAGGACGATTACTCGGCATTGATAATATCGATTTATATGCAAAACAATTCGGTTTCGGTCAGGCAAACCGGCGTGGAAATTGGAGAAAGTACAGGTACCTTTGGCAAGTCCTGAATACCGTACCAGTAATGGAGGAATCTGGCAGCCGGGTGACGTAATTCAGGCTGCCATTGGACAATCTGACAACGCATTTACCCCACTACAGCTTGCAACTTATTGTGCTACCATTGCCAATAACGGTACTCGTTTAAAAACACATTTGGTAAAGCAAGTAACCAACTATAATCGTGACCAAGTAATTTCTGAAACAGAGCCTGAAGTAGTTGCTCAAGTAGATATTTCAGAAGAGAATTTAAAAACTGTTCAGGAAGCTATGAAAGGTGTAACGCAGTCAGGTGGTACGGCAAATTCCGTATTTGGTGATTATGGGGATTACGATTGCAGCAAAAACAGGTACTGCCGAAAACCCGGGACACTCAGACAATGTAACATTTATCGCTTATGCACCGTATGATGACCCGGAAATTGCCGTTGCAGTGGTATTGGAATATGGTTCTCGCGGTACGTACTCCATGAATGTTGCCAAAGATATTTTTGATGCTTATTTTTATGGCAAAACAGTGGACGAAAACGGAAATCTGGTGATGCCGGAAGAAACAAACAGTTCCAGTACAGCAAACGAATAAAATATTCCAGAAAATTACAAAAACAGCTGTGTTTTATAAAAAACCTGTGCTATAATATAGGTTATGAAAATGAAGCAGTCACTTTATGAAATGGTCAAAAGGTTCAAAACTTTTCAGCACTATTACTATGATATTCTGAGTTTTTATGAATCTTTTGTTAATTTATCTCTTTCATCTCTAAAACTATACAAAAAATTTTGACTGCTATACTGAATTATGGTAAAATATTGATGAGGTTTTTATATGGGATTAGTAACAGTTATTACATCCGGTAAAGGCGGAGCGGGCAAATCTACTGTCAGCGTAGGTTTGGGCTGTACACTTGCAAAAACGGAAAAAGAGTTCTCTTAATCGACGGAGATGCAGGTCTTCGCAGCTTAGATGCCATGCTTGGCGTGGATAAAGAATTGGTGTTTGATATTTCTGACATCGTAAACGGTAATTGCGAACCAATTAAAGCAATCTATTCTTGTGAAGAATATACAGGGCTAAACAACCTATTTTTGCTGCCGGCACCGGCTTTAGAAAACATACCATACATCCGGACTTAATGAAGCAATTGGTTCCTATTTTATCCAGATATTACGACCATGTGATTATTGATTGTCCGGCAGGTATCGGTAAAGGATTTATCTCCTGCAGTAGCAGCTGCAGACCGGGCTTTGGTAATAAGTACACCGGACCCTATTTGCATTCGTGACAGTGATAAAGTCCGTCAATTACTAGAGGAACGAGGGATACGCCAACAGCGTTTGGTAATCAATCGTTTTAGTTTTGAGTCGTTTCGTAAAATGCAGCATTATCAAGATATTGATACGATTATCGATGAAACCGGTATTCGTTTAATTGCTGTACTGCCGGACGACATTCATTTGCAGACCAATCCGGCAAAAGCTGTGGTAAATCATTCGCGTTCGCCAGAACAATGGCTTTACAGCGTTTAGCGGCTCGTCTTGAAGGTGAATCTGTTCCTCTATTCCCATTAGAAAGATTATAATGATCTTCCGTTTCAAATTTATACGTAAAAGGAGGGGCAATCGTGAACATTGCTTTAATCGCACATGACGCGAAAAAGGAATTAATGGTACAATTCTGCATTGCGTATTGTGGAGTACTCAGCCGCCATAATTTATGTGCCACCGGTACTACAGGCAAAATGGTAACCGAAGCAACCGGACTTAAAATCCAACGTTTTTTATCCGGTGCTCAAGGAGGCGACCAGCAAATTGCTTCCCGCATCGCATGTAATGAAATTGACATGCTTCTGTTTTTCCGTGATTCTTTAACACCAAAGCCGCATGAACCAAGCGATATGCATTTATTACGCTTATGTGATGCGCACAATATTCCATTTGCAACGAATATTGCAACAGGTGAAGTTCTTATTCATGGTCTGGAACGTGGAGATTTAGAATGGCGTAACTTGTTAAGAGAACCCGGAATGTAATCATCTATTAGATAACAAAAAGAGTTTTTGCTAGCTTTGTTAGCAAAAACTCTTTTTTATTTATAGATATTTTCACTATAAATTTTAGACACAAATTTAGTATACATTTACAAAATTGCTCTATTTGTTCACTTTTTACTTTTATATATTGTCAATACAAAAATCTATGCTATATTTTGAGTTACCTTTAGCTAACTTATCATATTATTTCTATAGTATTAATATGATATAGTTTTATCTTACACGAAAAAAGTAGGATACATATATAGAAGAGTTAGCACACACTAACGATTTTGGGGGTAATCATGAAAGGCAGACTCTTAACCATTATTTTAGCCGTCACCTTATTCCTTTTGGCTATTCTTTCCCTTTTTGTAGGCGTGATTGATATCAATTTATCTTCTCTATTCTCCGGTGATGCAAAACAGTGGGAAATTTTCATTGTTTCTAGGTTACCTCGACTATTGGCAATCTTATGTACCGGCGTGGGCATGAGTGTTGCCGGTTTGATTATGCAGCAGCTTTGCATGAATAAATTTGTTTCTCCTACCACGGGAGCAACCATTTCATCTGCCCAATTTGGTATTTTGCTGGCACTATTGTTTATGCCAGGAGCTACTTTATGGGGACGAGCTTTATTTGCATTTGCCACAGCGATTCTTGGTACATGGCTATTTGTGTGGTTTATTCAAAGAGTAAAATTTAAAGACGTTGTTATGGTTCCTCTGGTTGGTATTATGTTCGGCAATGTTATTGGCGGAGTTACCAACTTTTTAGCCTATAAATTTGAAATGACACAAGCATTATCCTCTTGGTTAGTGGGTCACTTTTCTCTTGTGATAAAAGGGAGATACGAAATTGTTTATTTGGTTGTGCCGCTTGTAATCATTGCATTTATTTTTGCCAACCATTTTAACATTGTTGGTCTTGGAAAAGATTTTTCAAAAAATTTAGGTGTAAATTATAACCTGATTTTATTTATAGGGCTTACCATTGCCGCCGTAATTACCGCATCTGTAGTAGTGGTGGTAGGGTCTATTTCATATATCGGCCTAATTGTGCCAAATGTGGTAGCCATGTTTAAAGGTGATAAAATACGCGGTACCTTAGTAGATACCGCCTTGTTTGGAGCAATATTTGTACTGGTCTGCGATATGATAGGCAGAGTGGTAATTGCTCCGTATGAATTGCCGATTGAATTGATTGTAGGTATTTTTGGGAAGTATCCTTTTCATCGGTTTATTGTTATATCGTTTAAAAAATGGGAGAAAAGCAATCAGACTTACAGGTTCCGGAACCACAAGCTGCGGCAATTCCAGCTCCCACTTGGATGGAGGTAGCCAAACATGAATCAAGCCGTATTCCGTTCAAACCTAACAAAATTATCATTTTATCAGTATTAGCCCTTGCCGCAGCCACTGCTTATATGCTGACAGATGTGAACTTTGCCAATGAAAAACTGTTTTTTATATGCAATGAAAATTCGCACACCTAAACTAATTGTTATGATACTTACTGCTTTTTGCCATTGGAGGCGCCTCTATTGTTTTCCAATCTGTAATTAACAATCGTATTGTAACCCCTTGTTTGCTGGGGATGAACTCCCTGTATACCTTAATTCATACTGCTGTCGTCTTTTTCGCCGGGTCTAGCAGCATCCTTGCGGCAAATGCCAACCTTTCGTTTGCCGCGGACTTAATCATTATGGGTGTAACCGCAACATTAATATATAGTTACTTTTTAAAAAGACAAAGCACAATGTATTGTATGTATTGCTGATAGGCACTGTACTTACTTCTTTATTTTCCAGTATTCAAACAACCTTGACAAGAGTAATGGACCCAAATGAATATGATAATTTATTAAATACACTTGTAGCCAGTTTCAGCAATATTAACACAGAAATTATTATTTTTCAGTGATTGTATTAGGCGTAGTCATTGCTTTTTTAGGAAAGGATTTATCTGTTTTAAATGTTCTTACCTTGGGGAAAAATCAGGCAATTAACCTTGGTGTAAATTATGACAGAAGTGTACGTCGTCTTCTTTTAGGCGTTACCTTATTTATTGCTGTTGCTACTGCCATGGTAGGACCAATTTCTTTCCTTGATTGATTCTTGCCAACCTTTCAAGACAGTTGTTAAAAACATATAAACACAGCTTTAATGTTGGGTTCTGCTTTATTTGGAATCATTGTACTTGTTGGAGGACAATTGATTGTAGAACAGGTTTTCACGTATTCAGTTCCCATCAGTGTCTTTATAACAGTAGGAGGAGGCATTTACTTCCTGTATCTTCTGTTAACGAGAAGGAGTGTATGATAATGCAAATAAAAGATGTAACAAAAAATATAATGGTAAACCGGTTGTAGATGCGGTAAACTTGAAATTCCAAAGGGAAAAGTAATTTTTTCATTGGTCCCAACGGTGCGGGTAAATCTACAGTTATGGGAATTATATCGCGATTAATTGCCAAAGACAGCGGGTTGGTCTCTTTTGACGGTACAGAGCTTGAAAAATGGAAAAGTAAAGAACTTTCAAAGCGTCTGGCAATTTTAACTCAAAGCAACAACATACAAATGAAATTAACCGTTCGGGAATTGGTAGCCTTTGGACGTTTTCCTTACTCGGGAAACAGAACTACCAAAGAAGATGAAGAAATCATTGAGCAAGCCATTGCTTATATGGAACTTGAAGCGTTTCGAGACAGATTCATTGATGAATTATCCGGTGGACAGCGTCAGCGTGCATTAATTGCAATGGTAATTGCGCAGGATACAGATTATATTTTACTTGATGAACCCACCAATAATCTGGATATTTACCATGCAACCAACATGATGAAAATTGTACGTCGTCTTTGTGACGAATTGGAAAAACCATCATATTGGTACTGCATGAAATCAACTACGCTGCATTTTATTCAGACTATATCTGCGCGTTTGTAGATGGAAAAGTAGCCAAATTTGGAACTGTAAAGGAGGTGATGACAAAGGAAACATTGTCAGAGATATACAAAGTAGATTTTGAAATCCTGGAAATAGAGGGAAAACCTTTATCCATTTATTATTAAATATATGAATAACTATATAAAAAGGAGTATGAACATGAGACATATGAAAAAATTTTTTGCTCTTGCAATTGCAGTAGTCATGGCAATGAGCTTAGTAGCTTGTTCCAGCAGTACCTCAAGTTCTTCAGAAACTGCTGGTTCCAATCAAAGCAGTCAGCCTGAAACAGTGACCATTAAAAGTTTGAACGCAAACGGCGAGGAAGTTGATTTAGTAGTTCCATATAATCTGCAGCGCATTGCAATTTTGGATATGGCATCTTTAGATATTTTGGATGCTTTGGGAGTTGGTGACCGTGTAGTAGGTTCTGCCAATACTTCACTGGATTACTTTGCAGAGCTATGTAACCAACGCAGAAGTTACAAATTTGGGAACCATTAAAGAAGCCGATATGGAAGCTGTAATGGCTTGTGAGCCGGACATTATTTTTATCGGTGGCCGACTGTCCAAATCTTATGATGCTTTAAGTGAAATTGCTCCTGTGGTATATCTGGCAACAGATTCTAAAGCAGGTGTGGTAGAAAGTGTAAAGAAAAATGCAAATACCGTTGCCTCTATGTTTGGTCTTGAAGATAAAGTAGACGGATTAATGGCTGATTTTGATGGACGCATTCAAAAACTTGCTGATTTTGCAAAAAGACAAAACAGCCATTGTAGGTATGTGTACAAGCGGAAGCTTCAATGTATTAGGAAATGACGGTCGCTGCTCTATTATCGGCCGTGAAATTGGATTCAATAACGTTGAGTAGACGCTAAAAATCAAACTTCTACACACGGCAACGAAGCTTCTTTTGAATATATTGTAGAGAAAACCCTGATTATATCTTTTGTTATGGACCGTGATGCCGCAATCGGAACTGACGGTGCAAAACTTGCTCAGGAAATTATGGAAAACGAGCTGGTAAAAGGTACGGACGCTTATAAAAACGGACATATTGTTTATCTTAAACATCCGGCTGTATGGTATACCGCAGAAGGTGGAATCACCGCATTGGATTTGATGCTGCAAGATTTAGAAACAGCCTTACTTCAAAACTAAAACATAATAAATGGTTAAAGCAACACCTGCAGGATTTTTATATTAAGTTACCATCAAATAAAACAGGCATCTTAAATTTAGATGCCTGTTTTATTATTTTTATTTCTTTTATTTTGGAAAAAATACCCTTTATACTTGTCAGAGAAAATTTATATCCATCTGATTACTCTAAAAATAGAGATTACTCGAGCATTTTGACCAGTATATGTTATTCCGAATGATATCAAAATAAACTATATGTAACTTTTATGGAGAAATGTACCTAGATTTTCTGTCCCTTCAAACAAAAAATTTAAAACCAGCTCTTTCATTATTTCTTAAATCTTCATAATTTTTCTTGTTTGCTCCCCTTACTCTTCTAAAAATGTTTTAGGTAATTGAAAAGAATATCATTTTGGGAAACAGATAAACAATATATTTTTGCTTCTCTGATAAAAATAGGAGCCTATAAAATAACAAACCTTTTATTTACTCTCTTTGATAGTTCATAAAAATCTTTAACTCTGATACCAGTATCATGCCTCGCTATATCAGAGTTTTATGGAATTAACATAACCAGCGTACCTATCACAATGAAAAAAAGTCCAGTACCTGCTTTTAACGAAAGTTTTTCGTGAAATATTACATAAGAAAATATAACTGTTACAAGAATACTCAGCTTATCAATAGGGACTACAACACTTGCTGGTCCATCTTGCAAAGCTTTATAATAACAAAGCCAAGAACTGCCGGTGGCCAGCCCTGAAAGAACAATAAATGCCAGTTCTTTTTTTTGATGTCTCTTTTATTGTGTGCATTTTTCCCGTAATCATTACCATAATCCATGCCATGATTAATACGACACCCGTTCTAATCGCAGTGCCTAAATTGGATTCTACTCCGGAAATACCAATTTTTCCAAGAATGGAAGTAAAGCTTGCAAATACAGCGGATCCGATTGCATATAGCAACCAACGATTTCCTTTAACATTCTGTTCTTCTTTTTTATGTCCTTTTTTCTATCATCATAAAAGTACCGACCGTTATTAAAACAATACCAATCATACCCCACAAATTGATTTTTTCCTGCAAAAAAATGAATGCCAATAACATAGTAAGAATGATGCTGGATTTATCAATGGGAACAACTTTATTAATATTACCAAGCTGCAATGCTTTAAAATAACATAGCCACGACGCGCCGGTTGCTAATCCTGATAAAACTAAAAAATCCATATTTTATAGTCAATCATTGTAATTTGCGATTGTGAGCCTATGATAAATACCATAATCCAAGAAAATATAAGGACAACCATCGTACGAATTGCTGTTGCTACAGTTGAATCCGTTTTTTGAATTCCACACTTTGCCAAAACTGAAGTAATCCCTGCAAATAAAGCAGAACCAAATGCGAATAGAATCCACATACTTTGGCTTCTCCTTCCTACACTATCACCAAACCGCTGGAAAACAAACTATTCCTAACAAACAGAATGTTGTCTGTAAAATTTTTTCTGAAACAATGATTCATAAGTATCTTTTATCGCTTGAATGGTATGTTTTTCTCTATATATTGCAGTTTGGAAAGTAATAGATTTATATAACTTCTATGGTTACAATCTTGAAAAAAATATAATAAATACAGTATGTTAAGACACCATGAAACTTAAAAATTTTTATTGAAAAGCTTTTATCTTTATTTATTATATATCTTGCGAAACCCTACTACACCATCTGTATAACCCATACTCTCATAAAAACTATGTGCGCCGGTTCTAAAGTCTGAAGATACCAAAAACGAATAAGCGCAGCCCTTTTCCTGCGCAAATTGATCGAGAGCTTCCATCAGCATTCTTCCAACGCCTTTTCCCCGCTGATCACTTCGTACAATGACATCTTCTACCACCAAAACGGATTTACCAAACACTGGCAACAAATTCCTAATGCAGAGCCTACGATTTCTCCCTTTTCTTTGCTACTGCCAAAAACTGCGGTCATCTTTCTCCATTGTTTCGTATGTTTTTAAACAACGCTCCAGAGAAGCATTAAACTCTATATGAGGTGGTACCAGTTCTTTGTAAAGTTCAATTAGCTGCGGCATATCTTCCTGTTTTAAAGTCTCTATTGTAATCATGAAATCCCTCCTGTTTTCTTTTATTGTATCATAACTTTATCTATCACAATACAGAAAAATGAAAAATACCCTCCATATAAATATGGAAGGTATTTTTATTTAATCTATGGTTTCCACTCTGCTCTTGTTTACAAACTGCAATTCCTAACTCAACCAATTGCTTTTCATCTACAGTGGAAGGAGAACTGGTCATCAATTCACTGGAATTTGCGACTTTTGGGAATGCAATTACATCGCGAATGCTTTCTCCGCCAAGCATCAGCATTACCAAACGGTCAAGACCAAATGCCATACCACCGTGAGGAGGTGCGCCATAACGGAAAGCATCAATCAAAAATCCGAAACGTTCCTGTGCATCTTGTTCCGTAAAGCCCAATGCTTTGAACATACGCTGCTGCAACTCCGGATTGCTGATACGAATAGAACCGCCGCCTACTTCATTGCCGTTTAGAACCATATCGTATGCTCTTGCACATACTTTACTTGGGTCAGTTTCCAACATTTCTAATCCATCTTCTTTTGGTGCTGTAAATGGATGGTGCATTGCAACATAACGATTTTCTTCTTCATCAAACTCAAATAGAGGAAAATCTGTTACCCAAAGAAGATTTGGTGCTGAAGTATCAATCAAATCAAAACGTGCTGCAAGCTCACAGCGCAATGCTCCCAAGGAATCAAACACAACTTTGGATTTTGGACTTGCTACCAATAACAGCACATCTCCTGTTTCCGCTCCCAATGCATCACGGACAGCAGTTACCTCATCCGGAGCTAAGAATTTCTCGTAGCTGGAAGTTTCTCCTGCTCCGTTAGTCTTGTCCAAGCAAGACCCATGGCACCGTATGCTTTAATCCATTCGGTCAATTTATCAATTTCTTTTCGACTTAATTGGTCGGCATGTCCCTTTAAATTAATTCTCGCACGCTGCCGCCTGCGGAAAGCGCTCCGCCAAATACTCTAAACTCTGTTCCTTCCAAAGCCTTGCTTAAATCTACCAGTTCCAAGCCAAAACGAAGGTCAGGTTTATCAGAACCAAATCGTTCCATTGCTTCATGCCATGTCATTCGACGAAATGGAGTAGGAATATCAATGTTCAGTACCTTTTGATATACCTCTTTGATAAATCCCTCACCGATTGCCATAACGGTATCTTCATCTACAAATGACATTTCCAAGTCAATCTGTGTAAATTCCGGCTGACGATCGGCACGTAAATCTTCGTCACGAAAACAACGGGCAACCTGCATATAACGGTCAAATCCTGAAAGCATCAGCAATTGTTTATATAACTGGGGAGACTGCGGCAGTGCAAAAAAAATTTCCCGGGAAAACACGAGAGGGAACCAAATAATCTCTTGCACCTTCCGGTGTAGATTTTATTAGATTCGGTGTCTCTATCTCGATAAAACCGTTTTCATCAAAGTAGTCACGTGCTACTTTCACAATTTTATGACGACCAATAATTTTTTCCTGAACATCAGGACGGCGCAAATCCAAGTAACGATGTTTTTAGACGAAGTTCTTCTTTTACATTGAATTTTCTACAATTTCAAACGGCGGTGTTTCACTTTTGCCAAAACACGTAATTCCGTAACAGCAATTTCTACTTCACCTGTAGGCAGTTCCATATTCTTTGCAGAACGCTCTTTTACAATTCCTTTTTGCTGCCAATACAAATTCTGCACGAGCTGTAAACGCTTTCTCAAAATAGTACGGTCAGTGCTGTCATCAAATGCAAGCTGTAAGATACCGGTTCTGTCTCTCAAATCTATAAAAAATCAGTTGTCCCAAATCACGTTGACGCTGTACCCAACCGCACACGGTTACTTCTTTTCCCACATCTGACAAACGCAATTCTCCACAATAATGGGTACGCGTGAAACCTGTCATAAACTCTGCCATAAATTAGCCTCCGATTTTCCACTATTCTTTCTCAAATTGTTTAAAAACTTTCTAAATCAATGGACAATTCATCCATATTGAAGGATATCATATCCTCTGCCTGCGTTGCGGCGGCAACAAACTCGGTTAAAAAAGGTATCTCCCAAAGAAATAGGCGTCTTTTCTCCCGTTTTCATATTTTTTAACTCAGCTTGATTATGTTTCAGTTCATCATCACCTAAAACCAACGTAAACAGAGCACCAATTTTATCCGCATATTTCATCTGGGCTTTTAAACTTCGGTCGCACATATCACATTCTGCCTTTATAGAAGCTTGATGCAGCATATTTGTAAAAAGCAAAAGCCTTTATTTGCGCTTGTTTCCCCAAAGGAGCAATATATAATTCACAAACAGGAGACTCAGGAAGTTGAATTCCTTGCGCCTGCATAATCAGCAACAAACGTTCCATACCCATAGCAAATCTAATGCCGGTGTTTGCGCACCCCCCCATTTGCTTTACCAAACCATCATAACGACCGCCGCCGCACACTGTGCTCTGCGCACCTAAATCGTTGGAAATAAATTCAAAACAGTGCGTGTGTAGTAATCCAAACCACGGACAATACGTGGATTTACCGTATATTCAATTTCTGCTGCATCCAAATATTCTTGTACTGCTGCAAAGTGCTCCGCACATTCCTGACACAGATAATCCTTCATAACAGGGGCATTTTTGGTAATTTCTCCGCATGATGGTGTTTTACAATCTAAGATACGCATTGGATTTTTATCCAGACGTTCTAAGCAAGTATCACATAACTCTGACTTTGAAGCCTCCAAAAACGCTTTTAAAGCTGCATGATATTTTGCACGGCATTCCGGACAGCCAATGGAATTAATCTCCAAGGAAAGATTCCGAATACCCAAACGTTCAAAAATACCATGCGCCAAAGCGATTAATTCAGCATCTGCCACAGGAGCTGCAGCGCCGAATGCTTCACAACCAAATTGGTGAAATTCACGTTGTCTGCCTTCTTGTGTATTTTCGTAGCGATAACAAGAAATTAAATAATAGAATTTTTGAGGAACACCTTCGTTAATCAACGCATGTTCCAGCAAAGCACGTACCACTCCTGCAGTTCCTTCCGGGCGGAGACTGATGGAACGATTGCCCTTGTCCGAGAAAGTATACATCTCTTTCTGAACAACGTCCGTTGTATCTCCAACAGAACGCTCAAAAAGTTCCGTACGTTCAAATACAGGAGTGCGAATTTCCTCAAAGCCATGAATAGACGCCTCATCACGCATGACATCTTCTACCAGCTGCCACGTACCACTGTTTTTTGGCAAAATATCTTTGGTTCCTTTTGGTGCTTGAATATTCGCAGCCATATAATTCTCTCCTTGTTAATACATAAATTCTAATAACAGTTTATCTGAATTATTATAGCATTAAAAAAAATTGCTTTGCAATTTTTACCGATAAAAGCTAAAACGTTCTCATGGCAGTCAAAATTTTTTAATTTTGTCACTGTTATGGGGTTGTTATAACATAAAAGAAATTGCTTCGCAATTTCTACCGTATAAATGTTAAAACGTTCTTGTCAACAATCAAAATCTTGAACATTGAAAGATGCTCCCACAATGTTTGTTTTGCTATTTGTCGCAAGGTTGCTATAGCAGTAAAAAATTGTTTTGCAATGTTTTTACTGAGAAAAGCTAAAACATTTTCTTAACCACCAAAATTTTAAATATGGAAATATATTCCTTTCTATATTTGTTTTTCCACTGTTATAGGGTTGCTATAACTTAAAAATTATCTGACTTTTGCACTTTATAACCAATACGATTTCCCATTAATAATATACTCAGATTAAACCTCTAATAAACCGGCCGTATATTATTCAAACGTTTTCATATTAATTGTCATGATAAAATATGAAAAAAAAAGATTTCGATACATTTGCATCGAAATCCTTTTTACTATAATATAAGCAAACTGTGTTTATTCCTTAGAATCATATTCATTTGAATATTTAGAAATCAACCTGCTATTCACTCAAACAAATTACGCCGGTATCAACTGCCATTGTTGGTTGATTCCTCCGTTATACTCATAGTCCACAACATACTGGCCGTTACCCGTATTACCATACAACACATCCATTGCGTGGTTGTTGGACATATTTCTGATATAGTAATTTCCGGCTTGCGACTTGGATATCTGCCATCTTTGGTTTGAGCCTCCATGCCAATCCCATTGCTCGTAGCTGTTTGTGCTTGCGTTGTAATCCAGCACCAAACCTGAATTCACATTCGTCAAGCGTATGGTTCCGTCACTTTGATTCTCCAGTTTCCACTTTTGATTGTTGCCCCTGTAGCATCCCACTGAGTAATTTTTGCTCCGCCCTGCGTACTTACTCCGTACACTTCCAGGTTCTTTCCGCTTACTGCGGAACGTATCTCATAATAGCCGTCCGGCATTACCTGTTCTATTTTAGTAGGTACCAACTGCCATTGCTGATTGATTCCTCCGTTATACTCATAGTCCACAACATACTGGCCGTTATTCATACTGCCATATAATACGTCCATTGCGTGGTTGTTGGACATATTTCTGATATAGTAATTTCCGGCTTGCGACTTGATATCTGCCATCTTTGGTTTGAGCCTCATGCCAATCCCATTGCTCGTAGCTGTTTGTGCTTGCGTTGTAATCCAGCACCAAACCTGAATTCACATTCGTCAAGCGTATGGTTCCGTCACTTTGATTCTCCAGTTTCCATTTTTGATTGTTGCCTCCTGTAGCATCCCACTGGGTCACTTTTCCTCCGCCAAGTAAGCTTGCTCCGTAGACTTCCAAGTCCTTTCCGCTTACTGCTGATTTTATTTCATAGTACCCATCGGGTACTACCTGTGTCGCGTTACAATCAGTTTTAATAAACTGCCATTGCTGATTAACTCCTCCGTTGTACTCATAACTTACCACATGCTGACCATCTTCCATGGTTCCATACAATACATCCATTGCATAGCCGTTGGACTGATTTCTGATGCAGTAATTTCCTCGGTACTTGTTTTGGAAATTTCCCATCTTTGATTGGAACCTCCATGCCAGTCCCATTGTTCATACGCGTTTACGCTTCCGTTATAGTCCAATACCAAGCCTGAGTTTACATTCGTAATGCGGACACTTCCGTCTGCCTGGTTTTCTACTTTCCATTTCTGGTTCTTTCCTCCTGTAGCGTACCACTGGGTGATTTTTGCTCCGCCCAGTGTACTTACTCCGTACACTTCCGGTTCTTTCCGCTTACTGCAGAACGTATCTCGTAATAGCCGTCCGGGATGACAGATTGAGCAACAGACTTTTCTGTAACTGTTACCATGCATGTACTCTTTAAGCCATTACTGGTAGTTGCAGTTATGGTTGCTGTTCCCACATTTTTGGCAGTTACCTGTCCATTTACATCCACATCTGCCACCGCTTCATTATCGCTGCTCCATACAATTGTTTTACTATCTGTTGTATCTGCAGGCGTAATCCTTGCTGTTAATATAGAAATGTTTCCCTTTTCCAACTGCAATGTGTTGGGCGTTCCTGATACACTTGTAATGGGATTTGTGGGAGTGCCCGTATTGGTCACCTGAACTTGTGTAGTCAAAGGCATTTGATTCGTACCAATGATAACATCGACATATAACGTTGTATTTCCTTCACTTACCCCATAGAGTTTCTGGGTCGCATGATTAAAATTTGCAATTGCTGTACTGCCTAGCCTAATATTTGAATTTATAGATTGCAACATTGGTTTTGTAACAACATCAATATCAGTCTCATTGATTCCTCCAATATCTAAAGTAATCGTTTCAGGTGACTGATATCCTGTAATACCTGCAATATCACCTTGATTGTCAGCTGTATTCTGTCCTGTTGCTCTCATATCATATGCACAATCAGTAAATGTTGGGGCAGGACTTCCAACAAATAATGAACCATAAAACCACCTGAGTTACTGTTTTCAGTTTTTTGTACTTGTCCATTTGCAAAACTGTTTCCACTTTGCCACCCGTAGTCAAACCAATAAATCCACCAACGTTTTGTCCACGAGAGACTGTCAGACTGGAAAACTATTTTTAATAGACGCGCCTTCTGCCAAATAGCCTACAAATCCACCAACACCGTTAGCCCCGTTTCCTCCTGTCACTGTTCCTGATGTCAATACGACATTTTCAATGTTTCCGCCTGAGATTACTCCTGCAAAACCACCGGCGTGTCTCTCTCAGAGCCGGTTACATTTACATTCTCTAAGGTCATATTTTTTAACGGAGCCGCCTGAAATACTGAAATATTCGGAACCGTTTACAGTCATATTGGACAATGTTTTTCCATTGCCGTCAATGTGTCCTGAAAAATTATCAATCGGTGTGATAGCTGTATGATTAAAATCTATGTCCTTCATGATTTTAATATATTTGTTATCACGTACCAACAAGTGCCAATCATCTACAGAAGAAACCAAAAAATGGATCATCTTTTGTTCCGCTTCCCTGCACTGTTTTTACCATTCCGGACGGAAAACATAGAGAAAATCTCCAAGACCATCGGTTTGTTCCTCCCATATTGGTATACAATGTACTGTTAACACGATAAACGATGAGTCCATTATCACGTCCTGTATTGTGGGTTGCATCTTGTTTTTGATAGTATTCTACTACAAAATATTCCTTATCATGGAATGGAGAATATATTTTATAGGATATTACTTCATTTGAATCCTGATATTTTGGTCTTTGAATGGTAATTTGTCGGTCATCCGTTATTTCTGATAATTTACTGCCCCATCCCAACCAATCGTGAGATAAAACACTAAGCATTGCCTGAGGATTTTGGCTGTTATTGGACGCCATAATATCATAAAAACCAACAGGTTCTCCTATGCTGGTACCTCTGTATAAATCCGGCAATCCCAATGTATGTAAAAACTCATGGTGAATAACAGAATAGCCTGCACGATTTAATTTTAATGTATCCAGCGGCGCTGCTTGTGTCTTGTCCACACGATAAGAGAAAACCCCACCTGGACTTTGTGAATCTCCCTACATTATTCAAATTATAGGCAATCTACCGTTTTGCCGGATATTGTTGTAGAAAAAAATTCTATCCGCTTTATGTGACCATAATAAATCGTTCCATCCAATTCCGCTATCACTAAATTTACCTTCTACCATAAAGCTGACTGCATCAATAAAGCCATCATTATTGGTATCCAACTGTGCGCCGCTCAATTCCTTCTCTATGGAAGGTTTTTTACCGCCTGCAATACTTCTTCCAACAACTCTTCCTCTCTTGAGGCTTGTTGGTCGGGGAGTATAGCCGTCAGGATTGCTTGCTGTTTTTTCTTCATATAGTAGGTACGAGGTTTTTTTGAAGTATAAGATATGGTTGTGCCCGCATCATTTTTAGGATAAAAGATGTATGAGTACGAAATGCGCCATAACTGTATTGATTCAAGTAATTTTTCAAAGATATAACCGGTATTTCTACACCAAGCGGTTGTATATTCACACCACCGCTGTTCATTACCATGTCAGCTGCTTTTAAGGTGTATGCATCGTCTAAATGAATATCCTGCATATCTGCATCCGGAAATTCAATTAGTATCGCCAAATACTGAACCTCTGTTGCCTTCGCATCGGCAGAGCGCGCCGACCGAGTACGTTTGTTCTGGATTTTTTGCGTCAAAGGTTGGATACCCTTAATTTGTTCCCAGCCATACATTTCCGTATAGCTCTCTAAATATCCCTTGTTTTGTGTTTCTTGTGTTGATTGCAAATCTTCTTCTGCATATGTCATGTGTTGTATTGGTACAAACATAAATGCAAAAGTAAGAATCAGCGTAATAGCAATGGTATTTCTTGTTTTTGTTCCAAACTTTTTCATAAAATATCTCCTTGTTACAATTTAACCCTGGGTAGTGTAATCATAACATAATTTATATTAAAATCCAACCAATTCCTATCATATTTCTATATTTTCGTATATAGTTATAATTTACATATTGTTTAATATATTCTGCGATATATTTCTTGACTTCTGACACTGTGTCAAATATAATGTGAGAACACTGACACTATGTCAGTCTTAGATATGCCTAGGAAAGGAAAAGTCCCCCATGCCGTCAAAAAACATTTTTTAACTTGTCCCCGGAAAACAAGCTAATATTTTATCCGCGGCAAAAAAGAATTTGCGCGTGTACCATTTGAGCAAACATCTTTTATGAATATTGCAAAGGATGCAGGTGTTTCACGCAGTAATTTATACAATTATTTTGCCAATAAACAAGAACTGCTTTCTTATTTGCTGGAAAACTTTAAATTAAGTATTCTCTCCGTGATAAAAAATAGTTTAAAGAAATCTCAAGGTAACATTTTTTCAACTGTTTGATGATATCTTTCATATATGCTGGAGTATGGATTTTCTAAAGAAAACTTCGGTCTTTTCCGTTCTATACTAAGCAATCAACGCTTTACCGACCAAGATGAAATGTTTATGACGTTTCAGCAACACAATGAATGTATTGCGGAATTGTTCTGTTATGAATCGTTTCAATTGCAGCATTTAAATGTAAATTCAGAAGATGACTTCCAAAATATTTTAGAAATTCTAATGGGTATTACGATGAAGGCTGCGATTGATGTATATAATCATCAAAAGAAAAAGAGCACTTCATGAAACGTTATCAAGATAAAATCAACCTGGTAAAGTACGGTATTGTGAAAAAGGAGGTTAAATAAATGTCTGTTTTATCGTTAAACAATGTGAAAAAAAAAGCTATAAATTGGGAGACGGCTCTGGATTTCCTGTATTAAAGGGAATCAATGTATCCTTTGACAAAGGTGAGCTTGTCTCCATTATCGGTGAATCCGGCAGTGGTAAATCCACCTTAATGAATATCATTGGAGGCTTAGATTCCAAATTTGAAGGAGAAGTTTTGGTTGACGGTAAAAATATTGGAGCTTTTACAGAAAAAAAGAACTGGATATTTACCGAAAAAATAAAATAGGTTTTATTTTTCAAAGCTTTAATTTAGTTCCCCACTTAACCATATTGGACAATGTTGCTTTGGCATTAACACTATCAATGTAAAACGCAGCGAACAAGTCGAGCGCGCCAAAGAAATGCTGGAAAAGTAGGTTTAAAAGACCATATTCACAAAAACCGAATCAGCTGTCCGGCGGGCAAATGCAGCGTGTTGCTATTGCAAGAGCATTGATCAACGACCCTGAAATGATTGTTGCCGATGAACCTACCGGTTCCTGGATTCCCAAACAACACAGCAGATTTTGGATATTATTACACAAATAGCACAGGAAGGGAAACTGGTGCTGCTTGTTACCCACTCCGAACATGTTGCGGAATGTTCTTCCCGTGTGATTCGTATCGCGGACGGACAAATTGTAGAAGACAGACAAGGAATAACACTAACTCCGAAAGAAACAGCTGAGACAGCAAAGACAAAAAGAAATCAGCAAGAACTTAAATTTTGCAGGCGCTATCAAACTGGCATTTAAAAATATGAAAGAAAAAAAGACGCGCAATATTTTGGTAGCGGTAGGTGCATCTATCGGCATTATGAGTATTATGCTGATGCTTTCCATCGGCAACGGTATTAAAACGTATATTCGTGATACGATGGAAAGCCTTGCAAATCCTCTGGCTGTTGAAGTAACTATGCCTGAAGAGAAGATACTTCGACCATGGGACCGGAAGCATTTTTATCCAACACCTATTTTACACAAGAAGATATTGACAAGCTAAATACAGTGGAACATGTATCTGCTACAGAAGAACATTTCAGCGCCTTTGCTATGGGAACTGCTACTGCTTCTATCGATGATAAGCAAGCCCCTCTTATGATGGTTTCCACTTTGTCTCAATATAATGAATATGACCTGTCAGAAGGAACCATGGCAAATAAAAACGAAATTATTATTAATGAAGCGGTAAAAGAAGAACTGGGGATGGATGACATTGTAGGCAAAACAATTACAGTTTCTGTTCAGGTAGACAACAGACAAATTGTAATAGATACTGTGGTCAGTGGTGTATTATCAGGTGAAACGAGTTCTATGTCAGGCGGCATGTCTCAAGTTTACTTATATTATGATGACTTAAAACAAGCTTGTGCAGAACAAGATTATGACCTTATGCCGACCAGTATGATGTTGATAGCAGATGCGGAAGAAAATGTAGACAGCATAAAGTCAACGGTCACTGACATGGGCTATGGCAGTTCCATGCAAGAAACAATGGTTGAAACATTTACGACTATGCTGGACTTATTTACAGGTGTGTTAGCAGGTATTGCAGGAATTTCACTTCTTGTTTCAGCTATCATGATTTTGGTTGTTTTATATATCAGTGTAGTGGAACGTACCCGAGAAATAGGTGTTATGAAGGCAATTGGGGCACGCCGTAAGGATATCAGACGTATTTTTATTTCAGAATCATTTATACTCGGTTTGGCAGGCGGTATCATTGCTACCGTAATTACGTTTATTATCATGTTCATCGGCAATGCTGTTATTCAAAGCCATTTTGGCGTAAATATGATACTGATAAGCCCTTATTATGTACTATTTGGCATTGGTATCAGTATATTAATCAGCGTACTTTCCGGTACACTTCCTGCTGCAAAAGCGGCAAAACTGGATCCTGTTGAATCTTTAAGAAGAGATTAACCCGTTTTTTGTCAAAAAATTGTAAAAAAATCAAGGAAAGGTTTACAATGCCTTCTCTCCCATGATATGATGATACTAACGTATCTATATTCGATACATATACTTTAGTTTCAAAGAACAGGGGGTCATCTCATGAAAAAAGATAAAGAAGCGAAAAAAAAGAAAAAAAGAAAAATCTGCTCAAGTATCTGTTCCGGAAACTGTGAAAACTGTCAGCCCCGAAACTGAAGACGCGATTTTAGAAACATTATTACAGCATATAGGCGGTAAATGGAAAATTCGTATCATTTGGGCTTTACAGAATGCCCAAAGTAAACGTTACAGTACTTTAAAAACGAAGTATCTTCTATCACAGATATGATGCTCAGCCAAAGCTTAAAAGAACTTATGGCCAGCGGTATTGTAGAGCGTCATCAATACCAAGAAATTCCTCCAAGAGTAGAATATCAAATTACACAAAAAGGGCTTGCATTAATTCCCATATTCCAGGATTGCATTTCTTGGGTAGAATCATTTGAATCAAAAAATGAAACAAAATAAAAGTAAAAAATAGTTACAAAAGAGAATGAATTGGTTACAACCTTTTCATTCTTTTTTATATTTTCTGCACTTTATACGAAATTTTTAAATTTTCACTGCTGATTTTTTTACATATTTAAAAATACAAAATATTGTGTTTTTAATTGACTTTACACACAATATCCTGTAAAATAAGAACACAAACGAAAATAAGAATCTATATGATGATATGATAAAAACCATGATTTAGTTGAAAAGAGGGTGCTTTTGGTGGTAGAAACTATTAAAAAAAAAACGGTGTTGTCGTAGCATTTGACGCACAAAAAAATATACAATGCTATTTTTAAAGCAAACATTCGTATTGCAGATGAAAAATTAACAGAGCAGCAGCTAAATGCACTTACAAAAGAAATTGTAAGTACATTTCAAACAACACAAGATGTTCCTACCGTTGAACAAATCCAAGACGCTGTTGAGGAGCACCTGATTACACACGGCTATGCAAAAACAGCAAAAGCATATATTCTGTATCGCGCTGAACATGCAAAAATGCGTGAGATGGATGAGAACCTTATGAAAATTTATGAGGATCTTACCTTTAAGCCAAGTGAAGAAGCAGATATTAAGCGTGAAAATGCAAACATTGACGCTGACACTGCAATGGGTACCATGCTGAAATATGGTTCTGAAGGCGCAAAATGTTTTTATGATGCATATGTTATCCCTTCCGAGATGGCAGAAGCACACAGACACGGAGATATTCATATTCATGATAAAGATTTCTATGCATTGACCGAAACTTGCTGCCAAATTGACTTAATTAAACTGTTTAAAGACGGTTTTTCCACAGGTCACGGTTTTTACGTGAACCAAACGATATCCGCAGCTACACCGCATTGGCATGCATTGCCATTCAGGCAAACCAAAAATGAAATGCACGGCGGTCAAAGCGTACCTAACTTTGATTATGCAATGGCTTTAGGTGTTGCCAAAACATTCCGCAAATGCTATTTTAAATCTTTGGCACAAGCATTGCAATTTCAAAAGGTTTAAATAAAACAGAAGCTACCCAACTTGCAAAAACCATTCAAAATGAAATTGGTACAGACATTACTATGGGCACTACCGCTGCGTTTGAAACTGCATTAAAAGAGTATTTTTCCAATAAACCAAATCTTGCTGTTACGGAACAAGAAGCTGAAAAGATGCATTCTTATGCAGTGGAAACTGCCATGGACGATACCGATGATGCAACTTACCAAGCTATGGAAGCTTTAATTCATAATTTAAACACTATGAATTCCCGTGCAGGTGCACAGGTACCGTTCAGTTCTTTAAACTATGGTACCGATACTTCCCCAGAAGGCCGTATGGCTATGAAAAATATTCTTCTGGCAACTGAAAAGGATTGGGAAGCGGAGAAACTGCTATTTTCCTATCCAAATCTTCAAAAGTCAAAGAAGGCGTTAGCTATAATAAAGAAGACCCGAACTATGACTTATTCCAGCTATCCATTCGTGTTTCCGCAAAACGTCTTTTCCCTAACTTTAGCTTTATTGATGCTCCGTTTAATCTACAATATTATAAAGAGGGACATCCTGAGACTGAAATTGCATATATGGGCTGCCGTACCAGAGTAATCGGCAATGTATATGACCCTTCCAGAGAAATTGTAAACGGCAGGGGTAACCTTAGCTTTACATCTATTAATTTACCTCGTCTGGGTATCAAAGCAAAGGTGACATTCACAAATTCTATCAAATGCTGGATGAAAAAATTGACCTGGTCATTGATCAATTGCTTCACAGATTTAAAATTCAATCTACCAAAAAGTATATAACTATCCATTCTTAATGGGACAAGGTGTTTGGATTGATTCTGAAAAATTGGATGCACAGGACAGCATTGCAGAAATTTTGAAACACGGCACTTTAAGTGTTGGATTTATTGGACTGGCTGAAACATTAAAAGCATTAACAGGAAAACATCACGGCGAAAAGTGCTGAAAGTCAAAAACTGGGCCTAGAGATTGTAACCCATATGAGAAAACGTATGGACGACAAATCTGCCGAAACAGGTCTTAACTTTTCTTTACTTGCTACCCTGCTGAAGGTTTAAGCGGACGTTTCATTAAAATTGATAAAAAACGTTATGGTATTATTCCGGGCGTCACAGACCGCGATTATTATACAAACAGTTTTCATGTTCCTGTATATTATCCAATCAAAGCTCATGAAAAATTGCATTGGAAGCTCCTTATCATGCTTTGACCAACGCTGGTCATATCAGCTATGTAGAACTTGACGGCGATACCTGTAAAAACTTAGAGGCTTTTGAATCAGTTATTCGCTGTATGAAAGAAGCAGGCATTGGTTATGGTTCCATTAACCATCCTGTAGACCGTGACCCATGCTGCGGCTATAACGGCATTATTGACAATGAATGTCCTAAATGTCACCGTACCGAAGAAGAAGGTCCTAAGTTTGAACGTATCCGCAGAATTACAGGATACCTGGTTGGTACTACAGACCGTTGGAACAATGCGAAACGTGCAGAAGAAAAAAGACCGTGTAAAACATGGACGATAAACAATAAAAACAACAAAAAGGTTCAGATATCTTTTCAGATATCCTGAACCTTTCTTACTCCTTTCAAAATGGGAAAGAAAAAGAGGAATTGTTATGGAAGATACCCTCCGAATCAGCGGAATTATCGATGAATCTATTGTAGATGGTAAAGGCCTGAGGTATACCATTTTTTTACACAAGGCTGTCCCCATCACTGTGAAGGGTGCCACAATCCTGATACCCACGACTTTGAAGGAGGTACGGAGAAAGAGATTCCTGCTATTTATGAAGAAATTTGCAGCAACCCTTTACTAAGCGGCGTTACCTTCAGCGGTGGAGAACCTTTTGTCAACCTGCCCCTTTAGCAGTACTGGCTGAAATGGTACATAAAAAAGGCTTAAATGTAACTACTTATACAGGGTACACTTTAGAGCAGTTATTGGAAATGAAAAAAATCCCGATGTCCAACGTTTACTCACCCAAACAGATATTTTAATTGACGGCAAATTTGACATTGCTCAAAAAAGATTTATCTCTATCTTTCCGTGGGAGCAGAAATCAAAGAATCATTGATGTAAAACAATCATTGGAGCAGGGAACGATAGTTTTAGCAAAAAGGATATTGATGTTCCTGGCATCACTTATCAGTATAAACAAAAAATGAAAAGGACAGCACAAGATGTGCTGTCCTTTTTATTTCCATGGAAATATCTCAAGCTATTTTATATTGGCATACTTTCTATCAAAGTTTCAAACGAAGATGTTCCAATCATACCTCTTACGATATCTCCCGTAACAACCAGTATATTACCATCTGTTTCATAAAAAGATATGGTATCAATACGGTCAGTATCAAAATGTTTAATCGTTATTTTTAATACAGGCTCCCCTTTTGCTGTTAAATTGGTTGCTTGTTCTAACGCTGTATTTTGAATTGATGATAAAAACGACTCATATTCCTGAGCATCCATTTGAGCACCATTCAAAACTGGATGATACTGATAATATGTTTTATTCTCTGTCGATTTATATTCATCTTCCTCACGCTCTAACGATATATTAGAAGTTTGACCTTTATAGTCTATTTCAAAAGAAGAAAAATCTGTTTCATCTGTTGCGTATATTGTAGGATTTGTCAGTGAAAATAATGTTGCATCTGTAAAGACTGAAATCTTATCACTGTTTATCTTATAAATAATATCAGAATCTGCTTTTTTCACATAATACATATTATCATCATCTGTTTTATTTCCAATCAACAACTGATAAGATTGTTCATTTACTACAAAAAGAAATATAAGAAGCCGGCTCCTTTAAACCATATTGCTCCAGCTGTTCCTGATTGGCAGAAGCAGCAACCACTTCATCTGCATTTAAAGATTCCAAGCTGCTCTTAATATTGTCCAAAGTGGTATCATTTGGTTTGATGGTTTCATAATCAGGCAAGCGATATGTTTTTCCGCTTACTTTTTCATAAACGAATGCTTGCGTCAAATTAGGATTCATAACGGTAATCCTACTAAAACCATTTTCGGCGGCGTTATAATCGTTTTTATTCACATACTCATATTGAGATATTGAAAAATAGTTTTATTTAACAAATTATCTGTTGTACCCAGCATATCAGATTCTATCATGATAACATAAACATTGGATGAATCTTTTGCACACATATAATATTTATTGTTTTTTCCATTTACGGCATTTCCTATATAATAATCATATACTTCGCCGTCTTCATACGTAACGGAAACAGTTGCAGCCGGCTTATCCAAACCATATTCTGAAAGATTTTCAACATTGCCAATATTACTTGTTGAAACAGGATTACAACCATACTTCACAATATTTTGTATGGAATAGACATCTAACTGATTGATATCCATACCTTCAATTGTATAGTAAGTATCTGCATCCCCATGCATATCGCCAAACGGAACGATGGTATATGTTCCATATTGATTGGTAATTGTCATGGATTGTACATGCTCAATGCTGGGAGAAACCAACGTCGCTTTTTCATCTGTATCAACAGAAGAGGAAGATTCCGCTTTTTGCTCATTGGACCTGGTTAAAAAGAAAGCAAGCAATACCGCACTGACTGCAATAACGATAGCAATCATAATAGTAACAGTTCTCGTTAATTTATCCACTGCAAACTCCCTTTCCTTTTATTGCCATAGTGTACAAAAAAATATGTATTTGATTATTTATATTATATCATGCAGTATGATGTTAGTAAAGAAAAAGCTCCTGAAGGAACCATGTCCAGATTGTAAATATTGTTTGAACAAAAAACTGCATTGTAAGATAATACAATGCAGTTTTCTTCTTATTCTATTTTAGTCGTCTACACCCAAACGATACTCTAACGAATCCTTTGCCATATCTAAACGATGATCCAACTGATCCAGCGTACGGTCTAGCTGGTAATATTGGTCGTAAGTTAAAGTACCTGTTCTCAAAGCCATTTCAATTTGATTTTCAAATTGTTCCAGTTCAAACTCCACTTGTTCTATTTGCATTTTTTACTTGTCCGTACAAATTTACATTTTCGCTATAAGTAGATTTTGGCTGAGTAGAGTCTGCCAATTGTGCAACAGACTCTACTTTGTTGGACAATTCGGTAGTATCAAAATTGGTATTTGTTTGCTGCGAATTGTTATTTTGTGCAGGTGCAGAAGAAGTTGCAGCATTTGTGGCATCATTTTGGGAAGATGTATTTGAAGAAGCAGTTGTGCTATTACTACTTGAAGCATTTTGTGAATTTAATTGTTGCTCCAATTGAGAAATTTTATCTTCAAGAACCTGGTATCTCCTGATGAACAGCCGGTAGAAATTGCTACGATGCCAATTGCAACGATTAATAAAAATAAAGTCCTTTTCATAAATCTACTATCCTTTCCTAAAAAATAAATACCTAACTATAGTAATTAGGTATAATTATTTTAATTATATCATTCCATAAACTAAAGTAAATAGAAAGATTCAATAAAAATGTAATTTAAATTTTATAGATTCATTATAGAATTGCCTATTTGTTTGAAATTATGTATATTCTTTATTTTTTTATTATATGAAAAAAAAGATAGAATGTTTCCAAAAGACAAAAAGTGTAACTAATGGTCCGGATAAAAGGTAATTGCAACATACTTCCAAAACTCTTTTGCCAAAGCCAATGAGGAATGATAAATTTCACTTCCGCTGTAGTGCCAAATATCAAACCCCTCTAATCTTTTTATTTCTCGGTCACGCATATTATTATTTTCTACCTTCTGAGGTGTATTATAATGAATATGAAACCATCACACTCTATTCCTATTTGTACTTTTCCCCTGTTTTTCTGTCACAAAGAGCAAAATCAATGTAATATTTATTATTACACACTGTTTTTTTTGCGGCATAATATAGCTTAAATTCCAAATGTGCTGCGGCATTGTACTGCATAATGAAATGTAAAATAAATGTTCTATCGGACTATGCTCAAACATATGCGCCATAGGTATGGTTGGCAATCTAAAACCGGAATATGCATTCACCATTTCAAATACCAACGCTTTTTACTTGTTCTGTCATCCATTTGCTCTTTTTTGATAAAAAATTTGATATACTCTAACATGCAAATGATATGCTCGCTTGCATAATATGTCTTTTTCACTGCTAATTTGATGATACTGGCAGATACGCAAAAATTGCCTTTTGAAATCTTTCTGTAATTCTGTTATACTTGAAATAAAAAATATGGTGGTTCATATAAAGAACATTCTACCTTTCTTTCATAATTCGCATAAAATTGATAAGATTCGACATAATTCCTTTATTTTCCATTATATACAATTTATTGTAAATAGCAAGTAAAAAATAACTCAAAGCAGTTATCCTGTTTTCATTCATTTTTAGATAGGAGAATTGATGTGGCAAATGATAAAATAATTTGTAAATGCTATAAAGTGACAGAAAAAGATATCAAAAAGCAATAAAAAAGGGAGCAGAATCGGCAAAAGACATCCGCAAAGAAACAAAAGCAGATACTGCTTGCCGGCACTGCACCAAAAAATTTGAAAAGACAGTGAAAGATTTACTGAAATAATGTATAAAAAGAAAAGCGCAGGTATATATACCTGCGCTTTCTCTTTTTCGATTAAACTTTTTTATGATTTACAAGCATAGCTGCTTTTAATACCGCAACCTGTGTTTTTCCGTCAGGAATTTCGTTGTTTAATACCATTTCAACTGCTTTTTCTATGGGGGATTAAAATTGGTTCAATAAATTCATCTTCGTCGGGATGGCTTGCTCCAATAGAGGCGACTTTGCAAAAATATAGGTGAAGTACTTCATCACAAAATCCTGCACTGGGATAGAATGTTCCCAAAGAAATATAATCTTTTCCAACAGCGCCTGTTTCTTCCTGCAATTCTCTTGGCAGCCTCAAGAGGCTGATTTTCACCGGGATCCAGTTTTCCTGCAGGTAATTCCAGCAGAACAGTTTCATAAGGATAACGGAATTGGCGTACAAACAGCAATTCATCGTTATCGGTTAATGCAGCAATGGTAACACCTCCCGGATGTTCCACTACTTGCTGCAGTATTTCCATTTGGCAATTCAACTTCATCAACACGCATTTTAAAATCTTACCTTGATATTGATACTTTTTTTAATGTTTTCTCTGTTAAATTCATAAAAATCCTTCTTTCTATGGAAAACACTTGCAATATAGGGGCACTTGTTTCTATATTCGCATAATTTATAGTAAGGTTTCTTATTATTTTATAGTATCCTAAGCCATATAGCAAGGGGGAATTTTGTTGTATCAGTGGAATCAACAACCCAGTGATTACAGTAACATATGTAAAATTGCAGACGAAATTACATCTTCTTATCCTTATTTTCAAAAATATATTTACGGAAAAAGTCTTTGCGGACGTGACTTAATTGCCTTGAATCAACATGCAAAGGCGAACTTGGCAGACAGCCTGTTCTTTTTGCTGCTGCTTTCCACGGATGGAATGGATTACAACATCTATTTTGATTTGTTTTACCGAGCGATTATGCAAAGCTGCCCAACAAGGAAAAACATTATGCGGCAAAGACGCTGCGGCCGCATTGCAGCGCAGCCGATTGATTGTCGTTCCATGTGTGAATCCTGATGGTGTAGAAATTCAAATACATGGTGCAGAATCAGCAGGTGAGTATACAAATTTGGTAAAAGAAGTGAGCAAAGGAGACACCAAGCATTGGCAGTCAAATGCGCGGTGTGGATATCAACCATAATTTTAATGCCTATTGGCATAAACTGAGACAAATGGAAATAGAAGATGGTATTACAGGGCCTGCAATGACAAGATATGGAGGAACCTATCCTGAAAGCGAACCGGAAAGTAAATATTTGGCAGATTTGACTCGTAAATGTGAATTCGGATATACGTTAGCTTTTCACAGCCAAGGGAAGAAATTTATTATGGATTTGATGATTATCTTCCTCCCAATGCAGAACACATGGCAAAAAGACTTGCCGCATCAAGCGGATACTTACTGTCAAAACCGGAAGGATTGGCTTCGTTCGGAGGATATAAAGATTGGTTTATTTGTCGATTTAGGAGGCCGGGATTTACCATTGAAGTAGGTAAAGGGATAAATCCTTTGCCTATTTCCCAATTTGATGAAATTTATCAAACATTAGAACCTATGTTAATGGAAGCCTTATTTTATAGAAAATCATGACATTGTTTTTTTTCATCTTATTTATAGTATGATGAAAGCAATCTGAAAAGAAAGGATGTTTCGATATGAATGCGTCTAAAAAATTGGCGGCTCTTTGTAGGTGTAATTTTGCTGTCAGGCATGATTTTTACCGGCTGTTCCGGCAATGGACAGGAAAGCTCTCAAACTTCTTCAGCCTCTGTTTCTTCTGAAACAGAAACTTCATCTGTCCATTCTCAATCTGATTTCAATTCAGCAGCTGAGGCAGAATCAAATGCACAATCTGCTGCAGTATCGCCAAACAGCAGTACGTCATCCCAAAATAATACGGACTTTGATGAATACTTCTCTCAAAATCCGATTACGGCAGCTCATAATGAGGAATCCGGTTCTGTTTATACAACCAACGATATGCTTCAGGTAGAAGAAAAATTTTCCGGTATTTGGGCAAAAGAAGTTGACCATGCCTATGAGCTTTGCCAGCAAAATTTACCGAGTGATGTATTATCATCTGTGAAAGCAGACCATGAAACATGGCTTTCTACACAACATGCAGATCTTGCTGATATTCGTGCAGACGGTCAGCAAGCCGGCGGTACTTTAGGCTCTGTTCAAATTGCGACCGATTCTGCAGCTTACTATGAAAAAGAAGCAAAGAAATTGTATCAAGTGCTATACGAAAATAATATATCATATCAATATCAATTTGAAGAATGAAACAAAGGCTGTGTTATAATAACACAGCCTTTGTTGTATAAACAATATCAACTATGACAATCCTATTAAATAAGATTCTTATAAAAGGACGGGATTGATATGGATATTCGAGGAACAAAAACACAAGAAAATCTTCTCAGAGCATTTAATGTAGAATCAGAGGCAAAAATAAGTATGAAATCTATGCTGCAAAAGCAAAACAAGACGGCTATGAGCAGATTGCCGCTCTTTTTTTGGAGACAGCCAGAAATGAATATGCTCATTCTAAACTATGGTTTAAATTATTAAGAAACGGTTATCCTGACACAGCCGACAATTTAAGAGCCGCTGCCAACGGCGAACATTATGAATGGACAGAAATGTATGAATCTTTTGCAAAACAAGCAAGGGAAGAAGGTTTTGAACCCATTGCCAAAATGTTTGAAGGTGTTATGAAAATAGAAAAATCTCATGAAGAACGATATCGAACATTATTAAAAAAACATTGAAACAGAATCTGTATTTGAAAAAGGAACAGAAACGGTTTGATTTGCCGTAACTGCGGATATATTCACACTGCACAAGAGGCGCCTGAAGTTTGTCCCGTATGTGCCCATGCACAAGCATTTTTCGAAGTTCGAGCTGAAAAATTATTGATAAAAAAGCCGCTGATCAGCGGCTTTTTTATTATGGCATAAAGATATATGATAATACATAAAACAGATATATTGACTAAATTTTAAATATAATACGACGAAATATTATTTTTGTTGAGATAAATAATCAAGCAAAGGTGTCAGATATGTTTCATCTGTCCAATCACACTTTTTCCCTATTGCCTCTATGAGGGCAACTTCCCATGGTTCGCATGCAGAAGGGTCTTTTCTAGACACAGCTTTTTGCAGCATTTACAAAGGCTTCTGTCTTTAAAAGACATTATACTTTCATTCCAAGCACCTCTGCAATAAAAGCAAGGTATATTTTTCAGTTTCCCTTTCAAGTTATGCTGATGTATTTGTTCCACTGCTTTTTTATCATAAGGTGAAGCACCGACACAGAATACAATCAATTGTTTTCCCCGTAATGCCTCCATATGTTTTTTTAAAAAGACAATCCTGAAATCCCGGAAGCATAAATTGCTCCACCCAGCACTATCACATCGTATTGCTGTATTTGTTTCATATCTGCCTTATCTACGGCAATACAGTCAAATCCTGTTTTATCAGATAACCAATTTGCATATTTTTGAGTAGCACCATATTTCGATTGATATAATATAATTCCTTGCTTCAATATCAATACCTTCTTTCTTCTTTGAGAACGATACAAAAGTATGATACCACAGTAATGTTAAAACAAGATTTATTTTTATGTTGTTTCCACCTTAATAAAAAGCCGAATTTATAATGACTACTACCGACCCGGCATTGTGTACCAATGCTCCTACCACCGGTTTAATACTCCTGTAATTGCCAATAAAATCGCCAGAAAATTAAGACTCAAAGAAAAAATTAAGTTACACTTAATGGTCATCATCATTCTTTTGACAATGAAATTAAGTGTGGCAATTTTTAATGTCATCATCTACAAGAACAATATCTGCGGCATCTACTGCAATATCACTTCCAATATCTCCCATTGCAATTCCAACGTTTGCTTTTTTGAGTGCAGGTGCATCGTTTACGCCATCTCCAATCATACAGACTGCCTCTTTATGATTTTGATATTCTTCAATCCAGTTTAATTTATGTTCCGGCAAACAATCGGCATGTACTTCTTTGATATGAAGCTGTCCTGCAATGTGAGTTGCGGCATCTTGATGATCTCCTCGTTAACAGTACAGGCTGTACCTTTAATTTTGTCAGCTCTTCTATCATTTTTTTGCTTTCTGTTCGAATGGTATCTGAAAGTATTATGTATCCTGCTAATATGCGTTGAATTACAACATAAATAACGGTACAACGTTTCATAAGATATTGTTTTGTTTCTTGTGTTACAGAATCATTCCATTTGATTCCATATTCCTCTAACAATTTTATATTTCCGGCAAGTATTTGTTTTCCATCTACAAAGCAAGAAACTCCTTGTCCGGGAATCATATTGAATTGTTCTGCTTCCATGAGTGAAAGATTCCCATTCTCTTGAAAACAGCTTACGATTGCTTTTCCCAATGGATGTTCAGATAATTGTTCAGCTGAGGCACACAAAGTATATATATCCTCTTTTGAATAATCAGGATATATACTTTTTCACTGCAATAACCTTTGGTGTACCATAGGTAAGTGTTCCTGTTTTATCAAATGCAATCTTGGACACCGTTGATAATCGTTCCAAAGCATCTCCCTGACGGACCAAAAAACCATGTTTGGTACAATTACCAATCGCAGCCATAATTGCAGTAGGAGTAGCCAATACCAATGCACATGGGCAAAATACAACCAAAATAGTAACTGCTCGAATAATTTCTCCCGTAATTGCCCAGGTTAATCCAGCGGCTGACAATGCAATTACAACAATCCACGTAGCCCATTTATCTGCCATTCCGACTATTTTTGCTTTCCTGCATCCGCCGACTGCACCAAACGTATCATTCTTTGAATAGAACTGTCTTCCCCTACTTTTGTTGCCTTCATTTCAAATGCACCAAATTGGTTTACGGTTCCGCTGGATATTTCATCTCCCACTTCTTTATCTACAGGAAGAGATTCTCCTGTCATAACCGCTTGATTAATTGAAGTCTTTCCCAATGTGATAATTCCATCCACAGGTATTGTTTCTCCCGGGAGTACCCTTAATGTCATTCCAACCTGAACTTTTTTCAGCGGGAATCATCTGTTCTGTTCCATTAGAAATGATTCTTGCTGTTTGCGGTGTAAGATGAACCAATTTTTCAATACCAGCCCTTGCCTTTGCTACTGTTAAATCTTCTAATAAAGCACCAAGCTGCATAATAAAGGCAATTTCACCTGCAGCAAAATCTTCTCTGATACAAACTGATGCTATTAATGCAATTGATACTAAAACGTCTGCTTTGATATCAAATGCTGTAATAAGACCAATAATTGCTTCTATCACAATAGGAACACCACATAAAATAATAGCAACCCATGCAATATCAAATGGCAGTGGTACTACATAAAAAAAATGCTGAGAAGTAATGAGATTCCTGAAAGGACCAACAGCACAATATCTTTTTTTCATGCCGCCCAATTCTAAAAATTGTTCTACTTTTTCTGTTATTTTTCTCATAACTGCCTCCCATACCTATACCCTTATAGGTATATAATACATATAGGGGTATAGGTTGTCAAGCGATAAAAAAGAAATCAGTTCCTTTTGAAACTGATTTTGATTTAAAATTAATATCTATGAATAACTCCAGACAACAAACCAAATCTACTACAAAGTCAACTGAATGATACCGTTTCTTTTATTTTCTCAGACTTTCAAAAGATTTTTAGAAGGTTTTTATTTTAATAAAGAACGATTTTTCTCTTATCTTGAGCCATACTCTACTTTTTTTTCATCTCTTTCCTCTGTCTACTGAGATACTCTCTTTATCCTTTTTAAGATGCTCAGAAATATTCGGAACTGTTAGGACATATTTGAGAAACGTTCTACCGCTTTTTGTAAAACTTTCTATTGTTTTTTTCTGCATCTCCATGCTCAATTCCATCACGAACACAGTGATGAATATGACCCTCCAAAACAATTTGTCCAACTTTATGTAATGCTGATTTTGCAGCATTAATTTGAGACAAAATATCTTCACATGGCACATCTTCATCTATCATTCTGTCAATTGCCTGAACTTGTCCGATAATTTTTTTTAATCTGCGATGTAAATTATCTGAATCCATACATTGTTTCATATGTTACCTCCCAATACCGCAAGGGGTATATGTTTATTATACGGAGGTACTTCCTCCTTTGTCAATGTCAAATCAAAAAAAGGTATCATCCTGTATAGATGATACCTTTTGATTAAGATTCTTCCGATGATTCTTGTTGATTTACAGTTTCTTCATTACCCTCATTTTCGTCAGGTACTTCATCTTGACCGTCATCTTCTATTTCTATATCTTTGCTGGTTTCTTCTTCATCGTGCGGCGCTCTTGCAATGGTAACAACCTTACTTTCCACACCGTCTACACGCATCACACGTACACCCTTGCTTGGACGAGAACACTCACGAATAGAACTGGCCTCAATACGGATGATAATACCGTCAGAAGATATCATAATAATGTCTTCATCCAGATTTACTGCTTTTTACGGAAGCAACATCTCCATACTTATCTACATGGTAGTTGATTAGACCTTTACCACCTCTGGTCTGTGTACGATAATCGCTTGCAGGAGACAATCTGCCATAACCTGTTTCAGATACTGTCAATACCAAACCGCCTTCATGCAGAACACACATACCTGCGACCAAATCATCTTCTTTTAACGTCAATGCCTTCACACCACGGGCAGTTCTGCCCATTGCGCGTACATCTGTTTCTTTAAAGCGAATAGACATACCTTTTTTTGGTAGCAACCAATAATTCTTGATTTCCGTCTGTTACATTTACCCAAGCAAGTTCATCACCTTCATCAAGGTCAATGGCAATTACACCGCCTTTTCGTGCAGTATTATATGCCAACAAGCCGGTACGTTTGATAATACCATGGCGTGTTACCATAACAAGATAGCTTTCCTCATCAAATTCAGGAACACGAATAATAGAAGTAACACGTTCATCTGATGCAATTGGAAGTAAATTAGCAATATTCATACCTTTGCTTGTACGGGAACCTTCCGGAACCTCATAACATTTTAAGCGGTATACTCTTTCCCAAATTAGTGAAGAACATTACATAATCATGGCTGTTAATTACAAACATTTCTGTCGGCACATCTTCATCACGGGTTGTCATACCTGTTACCCCTCTGCCACCACGATTTTGTGTTTTATAGGTATCCATCTTCTGACGTTTTACATAACCAAAATTGGTCATTGTAAAGATACATTCTTCTCTTGGAATCAAATCTTCAATATCTACTTCACCGCTGACAGCAGCAATTTCTGTACGGCGTTCATCATTGAATTTTGCTCTTACAGCCATTGCTTCTTCTTTTACCAGTTCCTGTAAGCGTGATTCATTTTCCAAAATCTCTGAAATCTGCAATTTTTATGCCCAAAGCAGCCAATTCATCCTCGATTTTTGACGTTCCAAACCGGTTAACTGTCCCAAACGCATTTGAACAATTGCATTTGCTTGTACATCATCTAACCCAAAGCGTTCCATCAAGGTTGCTTTACCTTCCGGAATGGATTTTGCACTGCGCAAAATTGCAATTACTTCATCAATAAAATCAAGCGCAACACGCAAACCTTCCAAGATATGTGCACGTTCTTCTGCTTTTCTTAAATCAAAGCGAGTACGTCTTGTTACAACATCTTTTTGGAATTTAATATATTCACTGAGCATTTCTGCCAATGTAAGTGTTTTTGGTTCTCCATTTACAATGGCAAGCATAATTACGCCAAATGTTGTCTGCATTTGTGTGAAAGAATATAACTGATTCAAAACAATTTGCGGAGAAGCGTCACGTTTGATGTCAATTACCATATGCATACCATTTCTGTCAGAATGGTCGTCCACATTGGAAATTCCTTCAATTCTTCTCTTTTACCAACTCTGCAATGTTTTCAATCAGTCTTGCTTTTATTTACCTGATACGGTAACTCTGTTACGATAATTTTAAAGCGACCATTTTTTTTCTTCTACAATTTCCGCACGTGCACGAACAACGATTTTTCCTCTTCCTGTTGCATAAGCGGAACGAATACCGCTGCGTCCCATAATAATACCGCCTGTTGGAAAGTCAGGACCTTTAATATGCTCCATTAAACCTTCCAAAGGAATTTCCGGATTATCAATCATAGCGCACATTCCGTCTATGACTTCTCCCATATTATGAGGAGGAATATTGGTTGCCATACCAACGGCGATACCGGTAGAACCATTTACCAGCAAGTTTGGAAAGCGGGATGGCAAAACGTCTGGTTCCTGCAAACGGTCGTCATAGTTGGAACGGAAATCTACTGTTTCTTTTTCAATATCCGCTACCATTTCCATGGAAGTTTTGCTCATTCTCGCTTCTGTATAACGATAAGCAGCAGGCGGGTCGCCGTCCACCGAACCGAAGTTGCCGTGTCCGTCCACAAGCATATAGCGCATAGAAGTCTTGTGCCAAACGTACCAATGCATCATAAACAGAAGCGTCACCATGCGGATGATATCTGCCCAATACAGAACCAACTGTATCAGCACATTTACGGTAAGCCCTGTCAGGATACAAATTATTTTCAAACATGGTATATAAAATTCTTCTGAACCGGTTTTAGTCCATCTCGAACATCCGGCAATGCGCGGGAAACAATAACTGACATGGAATAGTCCAAAAGGACTTTTTCATTTCACGTTCAATGTCAACGTTTATAATTTTTTCCTGCGCTTGTAGTTCTTGATTTTCTTCCATTTATCGGACACCTTCTCGCTTAAATTTTTCTTTTAGCTGTGTTTCTAAACATTGGTTTATAAAAATACAATCTTCCGGAGTAATTGCACGTTTTGGTAGATATTTTACTTGGTCAATTCCTATTTTTATAATGTAAATTTTATTCGTTTCTATCGCTTCATAAAGCATATGATACGGTATGGAAGCTTTATAGTTTTCTAAGTCAAACTGCATCTCTGTTTCATAAAAAAACAGTAGTTCTGACCGACACTTTTCCTTATTTACATAGGCTTTATCTGCTTTCTCATCAAATAGGGATGCAGTGTATCATAATATAAACCAACTGCCAAACCTGCAAAAACAATTAACAGATAAATGATTCTTTGAAAAACAGAAGTTGTAAGAAAGATAGCCCCTATCAGACCGAATATTACCGTGGCAAGTCCAATCAAACGACAACACCATCGTTCTACTTTATTATCTTGATCTTTCATTGCAGCAATTGCAAACTGATACAAATCATCTTTTGTCACAAGATAATTCGCTGTAACTTGCTTTTTGCTCCATATAAGTCTATCCTTTCTTTTTTCCACAACTTTTAAAAAATTGTGGAAAAAGTTATTTTGCTTTTTTATGTTTAAATATCAATACCTTTTCTAAAAAAGAAGATAACTTATTCTGTTGTTCATCTGAAAGATTCTTTTTTTCTCAATTAAAACAAGAGGACGTTGCTGACCGCCTAAAATAATAAACATACTTTTTGTTTCCAAACTACGGTCTACTTCTGTCCAATACTCTAATCTAATCATTTTTTTCATTTTGTATTTCAAAACAGCTTTTAAAAAAGGCAACTGAAAAAGGTAGAGACATCATCTGGTTGGAATCAAAAAATTTTGCACCGCGTCCTTTTATAATACCCGGCCAAACGACCATAAAAAGAGAGCCAGAAGAAGAAAAACTAATGGCAATTACCGGCACAACAATGCCGGAAAAAAATGTATGATAAAGCGGCAGCACAGATGCTGATAAACTGCCAAAGATACGCAGATTCCTGCCTTTTACAATAGGTAAATAAATTGGAGAAATGGTACTGTGGGCAATAAAATAAGCATCTGCAAACGAATTTCGCTCTATGGATAAATTGTCAAACTTTAATTCGGGAATGTTGTCTTCTGCTCTCAAAATGAACTCCCCTCTTATGCAGCCTGTATGGTACCGGATAAAATAATGGCTTCCACGTCTGGTAAAACAGAGGGTTCAATGCAGCGCATTGGCAAAATAGTAATATGAGTCGGGTCTGTTTGCAATACAAACAAATGATTGGTTTTACGACATTTTACCGTACCATCCAATGGAATTACCCACTTTTTGCTCTGCTTTTCCCATCTCAATTAAGGAAGGATAAATTTCCATTTGTACTTCTTCCCACTGGTCAATCTTTTTGCATTTTTCTTGATATTATACCAAGCTGCCGGCCATATAACAGCCGCCAATATAAGACACAATATTGCAAAAAATCAAGGTTAACCAATTCATCTGAATTGCAAACATAGCAAAAAAGACACCTGACATAATGCATGAAATAATACTTTCGGCAATCAATCTTTTTTGAGCACTTCTATAGCTTTTGAAGAACGCAGCGCATCATAAATTTCATCTTCTTTTTAAAAACATAACTTAATTTGATACCCGCAAAATTATCTTCAAATTCTTCTGCATCTTCATCAGGAACCAGTTCCGCTTCCGAACCGTCCCATTCTATTTCTATTTCTCCATCTTCAATTCTTCTTCCACTTCTTTGATATCTGCTTCTTCCTGCAAATATTCTTCCTCATCCTGTATACTTCGAGGAGGAGTGTCGCCTTTATTCATTACCTACTACCATACCTTTCTATCAAAATTATACGTCTAAGTTTTGTACATACTTTGCATTACGTTCAATAAATTCTCTTCTTGGTTCTACTTTGTCACCCATTAAAATTGTGAAAATTTCATCTGCCATTGCGGCATCTTCCATTTCTACACGCAGCATGATACGAGTTTCGGGATTCATAGTAGTTTCCCATAATTGCTCTGAGTCCATTTCACCAAGACCTTTATAACGCTGAATATCTAAATTACCGCCAAGTTCCTGCATAATTTTGTCTCTTTCTTGGTCGGAATAAGCATAATAATGTGTTTTTCCTTTGTTAAACGATATAAAGGAGGCTGAGCAATATAAATATTTCCATTCTCGATTAACGGACGCATAAAACGGAAGAAAAATGTAACAACAAAGTACGAATGTGAGAACCGTCAACGTCAGCATCGGCCATAATACTTTTTCCGTAACGAAGTTTTTCCAAATCAAATTCTTCACCAATGCCGCAGCCCAATGCAGTTACAACCGGCATTAATTTTTCGTTTCCGTATACTTTATCAAGCCTTGCTTTTTTCAACGTTCAGCATTTTACCCCAAAGCGGTAAAATTGCTTGAATTTTTCGGTCTCTTCCACCTTTGCGGAACCTCCCGCAGAATCACCCTCTACAATATAAAGTTCAGATTCTTCCGGTTTTTGATTGGCAATCTGCCAATTTTTCCCGGAAGCGCTGCGGATTCCAAAGCAGATTTACGTCGAACCATATCTTTTTGCTTTTCTTGCAGCTTCTCTGGCACGGGAAGCTGCCAAAGCTTTATCAAAAATAGCACGGGCAGTTGCGGGATTTTCTTCCAAATAAGTTGACAGTTTGTCGTTCATCATATTGCTGACAAGCCCGCTGATTTCCGTATTGCCCAATTTTGCTTTTGTTTGTCCCTCAAACTGTGCGTCTTTTACTTTAATACTAATAACAACAGTCAAACCTTCCCTAACATCGTCTCCGGTCAGATTTTTTGTCGCTGTCTTTCAATAAATTATATTTTTCTGGCGTAATCATTCATAACACGGGTCAAACTGCGTTTAAAACCTTCTTCATGCGTACCGCCGTCTGTGGTATGAATATTATTTGCAAAGGACAAAATCAGTTCATTATAACTGTCGTTGTACTGCATTGCAACTTCAGCTGTTGCCTGGTCATCATCTGCCACTGTAGAAAAATGAATAATATCCGGATGTACCAATTCCACTGCTTTCTTTTTATTTAAGTACTCTACAAAGCTGCTGATTCCGCCTTCATAACAAAAATTTTCACATATGATATTATCCGGATCTCTTTCATCGCTGATTTGAATATGAATACCGGCATTTAAAATGCTTGTTCGCGCAAACGGGTTTTTAATATTTCAAAAATCAAATTCCGTTGTTTCTTTAAAAATTTCAGCATCAGGTTTAAAACGTACCAATGTACCTGTTTTATCTGTTTTTCCTACGATTTCTAAATTTGTCTTAATATTGCCGCGTTCGAATCTTTGGGTATAAATATCGCCGTCTTTATAAATTTCAATTTCCAGCCATTCTGAAAGCGCATTTACTACAGAAGCGCCTACACCATGCAAACCACCGGAAACTTTATAGCCGCCGCCGCCAAATTTACCACCGGCATGCAATACTGTATATACAACAGTTGCTGCCGGAATTCCCATTTTCGGATGCTTTCCAACAGGAATACCACGGCCGTTATCAATGACGCAAATGATGTTGTCAGGCAATATTTTTACTTCAATTTTATCGCAAAATCCTGCTAAGGCTTCATCAATGCCATTATCTACAATCTCATAAACAAGATGATGCAGACCGCGGGGACCTGTGGAACCTATGTACATACCAGGTCTTTTACGTACCGCTTCTAATCCTTCTAAAACTTGTATTTGATCCGCTTCATAATTTTCAGCAGGCTGATTCATTTCGGTAAACTCAAGTTTAACCCTCCATTTTTATACAAAATGTATTTTTATTTTTTAAATCTTGTTGTTTTGGTGGAATATTTCACATTTTCCGGTTTTACATATCGTATGACAAGCGGAAGCATAACAATAATAGCAATAATACCAACTAACATAACCCCTGCCATATATAAAAAGTTGATATCAGGTTTAAAGATATACAAACAGACATTCACCAAAAGTACAATAATTACAACTGCGGCAATTAAAATACTAAACGGTGTTTCCAATGTCACTTTAAAATTCTGCTTACATTTTGGACATTGAACATCTTCTTGTCCTTTACTTTTCATAACTTCTTTATAGCTAAAATGCTGACCGCAATATGGACAAACCGGCAGTGCTAATGGAGCTTGTTTCATAAATAAATTTCTCCTTTCGGTAAAACAAAATCATAAAATTAAATGACACGTGTATTCTGCATATCATCTTGAACAGGTTTCTTTTTGCGTTTTTGCACCGGGAGGAGCAATTCGTTTGAAACGAACCAAAAGACAGATGCGCAAAAAAGACTAAAAATGGAATAAAGATTAATATGATTGACCAAATATGCATATCAACTAAAAAAGTAAAAATCAAAACTAATATCAGACTGATTGCAACAGCTGTAATTGCCATCGGTACAATTTTTATCTATAACTACTGCGGACCTGTTTCCACACTCCGGACAAAAATAATCTCCTTTATTTTTCAGCATCCAAGTACGGAATAATCCTACTTTTTTTCCGCAATAAGGACAGGAAGATTGATAAAATCTGCCTTTTTTCTGCGGAACGTGCGTTCTATGATTATTTTGAGCATAACTATGATGTAAATTTTCATTGAAACATGTTGTTTATTCAATTCCGGTTGAGACTGTGAAGCAGAAGGCTGATGTTTTTCTTGACTTTTTGTTTTCGTTTCATTTTGACTTTGCTTTTTCTGCCATTGGTTCTTTCTGCTCATTTTCTTTTACCAGAGAATTAAATAAATCTTGATAATCTACTTTTTCGTTTTGATTTTCGCGATTTTGATTTTCAGTACTCATTCCATCCGTCCTTTCTCTGTCTTAATCATACAGTTTATACATTTGAAATATCATTTATATACTTTGTTCTTTTTCAGCAAAGTGGAAGAAGATATTTGAGAAATATAAACGATGGTATTTTCTTTATGATCTTTGCACAATATAAAAGTTTTTGGCATTTCCATTGAAACATTGATTACTTTTCCTGATTTTTCAGCTTTTGCCAAAAAATTCTCTTGTAATTTTTGAAATGGTAGATGTCTCAAGGTCAAAAATTCCAACAACTTCACTCATTTTTACAACGGTATCTTGTCCCAAATGTAAATACATAAAGCTGCCTCCTTTTGACCTTTTAGGATTTTAATATCATTTGTTCTATCAGTTCGCCTTGATGAATTTTAAATAAAGCGCCTTGTTTTAATTGATGAATGGTATTTGGATCACAGCAGGTGATAAAAACCTGCTGGTCTTTTAAATGATTGAGAATATAATCCTGTCTGTTTTCATCCAGTTCACTCATAACATCATCTAAAAACATAACAGGTTTATCTCCTGTAATAGACTCCATTACTTTAGATTCGGCCAGTTTTAATGCAAGCGCTACAGAGCGCTGCTGACCTTGCGAACCGAAAGACCTTTGCGGAAATTTCATTAATATAAAAAGAAATATCATCTCTGTGTGGTCCCACTGTTGTATATCCAACCATAAAATCTGACTTTCGAGATGATTTTAATTTCTCAAAAAAACAGGTTTCTATTTCTGTTTGACCCTCTTTTAAAAAAGAAGAATCATACTTTAATGAAAAATGTTCTTTTTGAGAAGAAATTCCATGATAAATTTCTTCTACAATCGGCTGTAAACGTTCTAAATAAGAAAAACGTTCTTTTATAATAGAAACACCAAACTTTACAAGCTTTTCATCCCAAATTTCAAGTGTATCTTTTAATTCAGGATGTTTTGTAATTTCTTTTAATAACATATTTCTTTGAGATAAAGTTCTATTATAATGCATCAACAATTTTGCATAGGCCGGCTTACTTTGACATAAACTTCCGTCAATAAAATTTCTGCGATTGGAAGGACCTTCTTTTACAAGTGATAAATGCTGAGGAGAAAATACAACAGCGCAAAATTTTCCCACCAAAAAGAAGAAGCCGATTTTTCGGTATATCATTTATTGTAACACTTCTTCTCCCGTTCGTCATGTTGATTTTTGCGTCTTGTTCTCTTTCTTCGCTAAAAATTTCATATTCATTTCAAAGTGGTCTTGCCAAACGCAATTAATTCACTGTCTTTTGCTCCTCTAAAGGAATGTCCTCCGGTGAAAATCCACATTGCTTCCAATAAATTTGTTTTT
>VOFB01003807.1_pt1 | contig 49161 bp, 106 predicted proteins | sample 5384141 | NCBI WGS metagenome assembly VOFB01 (sample SAMN12384721, study PRJNA508395) | human gut metagenome | isolation source: healthy gut A | host: Homo sapiens | reverse complement strand
GTAGGTGCATATACAGATGGAGCATTTGGAATACCTGCCAATAAAATACATTCATAATCTGTCATTTCATTTAATTCTTTATTAAAATAGCCTTTACATGCTTCTTTTGGTGTATCATATCCATCTCCAAAATAACTTGTATTCAAATATAACTCTAATATCTCATCTTTATCACAATTTTTTCTATTTCAAATGCCATAAATACTTCAGCAATTTTTTCTCTCTATTTTCTTTTTCTTGCGTAAAATAGATGTTTTGGCTTAGTTGTTGTGTTATTGTGCTACCACCTTCAACAAAACTCATTGCTTTTATATCATTAAAAGCTGCTCTTCCTATTGCGATTATATCAATTCCATTATGTTTATAGAATCTGTGATCCTCAACAGCTGGCCTTTACTGCATTTTTATACATTTGTGGTAATTCTGAAAAGTTTGTATAATTTTCTTTGTCTTTAATTTCTGCAATTTTATCTTCTGTTACACTTATTTGTTCAATTGTTTGTTTATACATATCATATCCATTACCTACAAATAGTAGTGCTATACTCATCGAAATTAATACTACTATAAAATTATTCTTTTAATATTTTCATCATTACCTACCTTCTTTCTTTCGATTCCATACTGCATTTATTACTATATCTAATGTTAATTATACTATGTTTATCTTTTTTAAAATGACAAGTTTTGTAAAAATGTGACTTTATCATAACTCCATTTTTTTACTGTTATTACTTCTTTATAATATTTTTTACTACCCCAATATGTAGCCAAAAGTACATTCCATAAATTACTCCTATGATTAATACTGTTGCAACTACTGATGGTAATAATTGTTCCGTACTTGCTAAACCTGACATCATTGAAAGTGCAAATTGTATTCCAAATATAGAATGTATAATTGCTAAAATAAGTGGTAATATGAAAAATATTCCTATTTGTCTAAATAGTGCTTGATTTATCATTTTTCATCACAGCCTATTTTTCTTAAAATAATATATCTTTGCCTATTATCTGAACTTTCTGTTAATTGTTTTAGTGCTAAAATAGCTGAACTTGCAATTAAAAATATTATACCTAAGTAAATTGCTATAAACACTACCAATGTTGCTATTCCTACACTTGATTCTATAATAGCAATTTTTGTCAATCCATCTATTTCAAGTCCATTATTATAAATTTTGTATAAGTCCTGAATTACTACTTGTAAAAATTGCTTCTATTTTTTCTTTTTCTTCATCTGTATTTGCGTTGTAATTTGCTGCTAAAAACATCATTTCTTTTTGTTCATCTTTTAAGTCACAACTATCTGGTACTAATATAATTCCTGTATTTACATGGCTTGTTGACATCATAATATATCCAGACTTACATTCATTATATTTAGAAACATATTCTTTTCCATTTATTACAAATTTATTTTCATTTTTTAATGCCATATTTCTAAATGTTTTTCATACTGTCAAAATCACAAAGAACTATATATTCATTATCTTTTTAATTCATATTCTTTTGTCCATATAATCTTGCTATTTTATTGTAGTCTGAAACTTTTTACAAATTGTTCTGCTGTTTCATATCTTAACATAGGATATAAAGTTTTTACCTCATCAAGATTATCTCAAAAAATGTTTTCCAAGTTATATTGTTATCTGCATATATTGGTATTTCTACTACATCTTTTAATAAGTTCATATCAAATCCATTTTGTGTTAATGTATGTTCTACTGATTTTGAGAATCCTTCTGCTCTTTTGTATAAATTTTTCCCTATTCCATATATTGTTGCTTTTTCTGGTAAATTTGCTGTTTTGTATAAATTAATATCTACTGGTGTCATTTCTTTTAAATCTTGTTGCATTGTGTTTCTTAAAGATAAACTAGATGATAATACTGAAATTGTCATAAATAGCATTAAACATATTACACTCATACTAACTACTGTTGTATTAATTTTATTGTTTAATTGTCTTAGCACAAACATGTTTGTTCCTTTTAAATACGTTTTTCATTGATTGTACTAATCTTAATATAAACCCTGATAAAGACCAAATACTCCAATTGTTCCAACTATTCCCATTAATATTGGTGGCAATATTTTTTATCGGCTGTATCAAGTGTTTGTACCCCTGCTGTTACTTTCCAATAGCATATGCTAATATTCCTGCTGACATCAAAAATACTAATATTGAAATAATTGGATTTTTTAATTTAATAGTTTCGTTTTTTCTTAATTGCTGTAAGTAAATTTATTAATTTATATCTTGAAATTGTGATTGTGTTAAAAACATTACTGCAAGATACATTACTGCAAAATATATACAAGTTTTTTATACATGCCCTTTTGAAAACACAAATTCAAATTTTGTCATATTTGCTTCAAACAATTTTGCAACTAATACTGACATAAATTGTGATGCAAATATTCAATTACAATTCCTGCTATTAGTGATAATATTCCTACTAATATCGTTTCAAATAAAATTATTTTTTGATATTTGTCTTTTCCCATTCAAGTGTCATATATATTCCAAACTCTTTTTCTTCGATTTATCAAAAATTATTTGCATATACTATTAAAAGTCCCTATTACTGCAAACAAATACTGATACAAATTCTAACATTCTAATCATCATTGTTATAATATCTCTTTGTGATTGTGATACTTGTAACATGGCTTGTTGACTATCTAAAGAGTTAAACATATAAAATATTGCTACTCCTAAAACTAATGTTATAAAATAGATAGCATAATCTTTAAAACTTTTTTTTCATATTTTTTAATTGATAACTTAAATAACATCTCCAAGCTCACCTCCAAGTAAAGTTTGAACTTCTATTATTTTTTCAAAAAATTGTTTTCTTGTGTCATTCCCTTTTGTTAATTCATTAAGATTTTCCCATCCTTTATAAATAAAATTCTATTTGCATAACTTGCTGTAAAAAAGAATCGTGTGTAACCATTAAAATTGTTGCATTTAATTTTTGATTTAATGCTTCAAAACTTTCAATAATTGTTTGCTGATTTTGAATCTAAAAGCTCCTGTTGGTTCATCTGCTAATACTAACTCAGGATTTGTAATAATCGCTCTTGCTGATGCTACTCTTTGTTTTTGACCTCCAGATATTTGATATGGATATTTACTTAATATATCTTCTATATCTAATTTTAGCAACTTTTTTAACTACTTCTATCAATTTCATGTTGCATTTACTTTTTTGAATTGTTAGTGCTAAAGCAACTTTCATAAGCTGTTAATGTTATCCAATAAATTAAAAATCTTGAAAAATAAATCCTAATTCTTCTCTTCTAAATTTATTTAACTTGTTGCCTTTAATTTGTGTAATAATCCTGCCCTTTAACTATTAGAAAGCCCGAGATCCGCTTAAGCTAGCACAATGTCTAGCTTTTAATCTCTATTATTATTTAATTCAATAGCAAATTCAATATATTCGCCATCATTTTTCGCCATTATTTTTCCTTATGTTCAATGATTTTTTTGCTATTGCTAATCCTAACCTGTTCCACCTGTACTGCTTTGTCTTGCCTCATCTGCTCGATAGAATTTATCAAATAATTTTTTCTAACTTTATATTCAGGAATTGCATTCCTATTTCTAAAACAATCTTAATTTTTTTTCTTTTACACTTTATTTCTATATTTGTATTTTCATAACTACCCAATTGATTGCATTTTTAGTAGATTACCAAATGCTGGCTTTTATCTCCATCACCTTCATAATATAAACAATTCAGGGTTTTGTACTTCACATTTTAAATTTCGTTCTGTAACATAGGATAACACTCATCAACTAACTGCTCTATTAGAAATGGAATATCCAATTTTTGTTTACTTATAGGCATATCTTATCCTATTACCGATGTTAGGTTTTATATACATTATTAAATCGTTCTTTTTGTTTTCTGCTTTCTGTCAGACATTTTGACCATTTATTAAATTCCAATCTTATTTTTGTTCAATTCTATTTAACAAAATAAACCATTTGATACTCTTATTTCTTTATCTGCTCCTTTTTATACTTTTATCTACTGACTTCATAATTTCTCAGTTTTTGACTCATATTTCTTGTATCAATTGCAGTAATACCTATAAAATAATCATATAAAATATGACCATCATAATAGTTTTATTTCTACAAAAAAAATAGATATAAACTTATTAAAACTCGATACTTCATTTGCTATTGTATCATTATAAAATCCATCTACAATCAATGAAAATATTAGTATCACAACAAAAGTATAGCCTAGAATTTTTAAAATGCTTTTAGTTGCTATATTATTCTTCAATTTAGTTATTTCTCTGTAATCATTCAATTTTATATCCCACTCCCCATACCGTTTTTATATATTTAGGATTTTAGTATCTTCCTTTAGCTTTTCTCTAATCCTTCTAATATGTACCATTACAGTATTATTATTATCTAAATATTTTTCTTTCCATACTTTTTTCAAATAGTTCTTCTGAACTAACGACCTCCTTTTTACTTGCAAGATAAAGTAAAATATCAAATTCTATTGAGCAAATCGATTTCTTTATCATACAATAAACATTTATGCTGTTCTTGCATATTTCCAAACCATCAATATATATCTTTTTCTTCATCAGTTTTATAATTGTTGTATTGTTTATATCTTCTTATTGCTGATTTGACTCTGGCAACTAATTCGAGAGAATTAAATGGTTTTTGTGATGTAGTCATCTGCACCTAATGTTAGTCCTGTAATTTTATCTTGATTTTCAATTTTTGCTGTTAGCATTATAATTGAAAGTTTAGTTTTTTATTTCTAATATATTGACATATTTCAAATCCATTTTTCCCTTTTATCATTACATCTAATATTGCACAATCTAATTTAACTGTATCTATACATTTTATTGCTTCATCTGAATCGTAAAATTTATATATATTATAATTTTCATTTTCAAATAAACTTCTACTAAATCTGCAATTTCTTTTTCATCATCTAATATCAAAACATTCATCATAATCCTTCTTTTCCCTTTGAATTATAACATATATTTTTTGCTTTTTTTTCATCTGTTTCTTCATTTCGTAAAAAAAGTTAAGATTTATTTAAGTATTTTTTTAAACTTATTTTTCTTTATTCTTGTATAATAAAGACAAGTTACAAGGAGGAGAAAAATGAAACAAAAAAGAAAAAATTAAACATACAAAAAAATATTATTTTTATACTATTTATAATTTCAGCAGTATATTGTATTAATAGATATACTGTTAATACAAATATAAACCAATCATTATTACCTAATAGTATTAATAATTCAAACTATAAAATTATAAAACAAGATACCAATAAAAAATTATTCTGAATAGGTCAAGAAAAGATTAATAATAAAGATGGATACTTTACAACATTTACAACGAAAGAGAAAAATAAAAGAACATATATCGAATATAAACAAAATGGTAATTCTTCTTGGTCTAATTCGAATATTGGAATGGTACTATGGCTGAAAAACGGATGTGGAATAACTGTAATGTCAATTATTTTAAGTGGTTACAATAAAAAATTATACTCCAGAAGATCTTAGGCAAAAATATTATCCAGTATTAAATTATGATAATCTGTCTAAAGAATTATCTTCTGTTTATGGAATTGATAATTCAGACTTTTATGATTCTACCATTTATCAAATAAAAAATATAATAAATCATTTAAAAACTGACCGCCCTATTATCATTTGTGTATGGAATAAACCAACTGACAACAGGTGGACTACTGCCTCTCATTATATGGCATTACTTTGCTACTGATGGTAAAAATATGGTTTATGTTTCTAACCCTAATGGATTAGAAAATAATAGCAAAAGTTCTGGTTGGTATAATATTAATGAAATAACGCCTTATTTAGCCAAAGCATTATATATTGAAGAATATTAAAATTAGAGAGTTCAAATTTGAACTCTCCTTTTGATATAATCAAAATGTTTCGCTTATAAAACTACTTTTAGGAAATACAATCTTCACTTCTGTTCCAACATCTTTTTCCGAATTTAGCTCTAAACCTAATCCTAGTTTATTACATAATTTCTACACAAATATAATCCAATTCCTGTAGCTTTTTTGTCCTCTTTTTCTTCCATTTTCTCCAGTAAATCCTTTTTCAAATACTCTAGTAATTTCTCCTTTTCTAATTCCAATTCCATTGTCTTTTATGTATAAAATCGTATTCTCTTTTTAATTTCTGAATAAATTTCAATTTTCTTACTATCTTCCTTACTGTATTTTACTGCATTTTGTATAATTTGACTTAAAATAAACATACACCATTTATGATCCGTATAAACAATTGTATTTATATCATGTGCATCTATGTTTATTTTATTTTGAATAAGATTTCTTTTTTTTTTATAATAGAAGAATTTACAATTTCTTTTAAATTCACTTTCTTTATGTAATAATCTTTTTCGACTGTATTACTTCTAGCATAAAAAAGAGCTTGTTCAATATAGTTTTCTATTTTGTCTAATTCCTCATTGATACTTTCTGTTACTTCTGACTTATTGTTTTCTATTATCATCTTTCCTGCTGCTATTGGTAATTTTATTTCATGTATCCATAGTTCTATATACTCTTTATAATCTTCTTGCAAATATTTATATTTATCTACATTCTCCAACATTGACTTTCCTGTTTCTTGTACTATCTCTTTCAAGATTTTTCCTCTTCAAAACCAGGATTTCCTGTTATTTCTGCAATTAGATATTTTTCACTTAATTCCATCATACTTTCTTTTAAATTGTTATAGTAATTTTTCTTTTTATAGTATTCTATAAAAAGTATATTAAAAATAATATAATAGGAGCTAGTCCAACATAGATTCTAACAAATATTGCTATTTCTGATGGCAATAGCAATATTTGAGAGGTTATACTTGCAAATAAAATTAATATGATATATGTAATTCTATCTTTCAAAAAACTTTTTAAAACTCATTTTAATATATATCCCTGTCCTCTTAGTTTCAATAGAATCTTTTATTCCTAATTCTTCTAATTTACCTCTTAATCTAGTCATATTTACTGTTAAAGTATTATCATCTATAAAGTTTTCACTTTCCCATAAATAATTCATAATTTCTTCTCTTGATACAATTTTTTCCTTGATTTAATACTAATAATGTAATATTTTTAATTCATTTTTTTTGTACGTTCTATCTTTTTATTTTCTGTTTCTATCACGCTTTTAGATACATTTAAAATAAATTCATTACATTTTATTTTTTCTTGGCTCTTATCTGCATTTTGATTTCTCTTTAAAAGTCCTGTAATTTTTGCTAGTAGAATTTGAATATTGAATGGCTTTTGTTACATATTGATCTGCTCCATAATTTAGACTTATTAATTCATCCATTTCATTATCTCTACTTGTTACCATTATTATTGGTACATTTGATGTCTTTCTTATTTCTTTACAAATATATTCTCCATCTGTATATGGCAAATTTATATCTAGTAATATTAAATCTGCATTTTCTTTTTAAAATATCTTCTACTGCATTATCAAACTTTTGCAATATTACTGAATCATATCCGTTTTTATCTAAAAATATTTTTAATTCTTTACTTAATTTTTCATCATCTTCTACTATTAGTATCTTTGACATATTTTTTTCACCTACCACACACATTATAGCATATCTTTTTTTTTTTTCTATAAGTGCAAATCAATATGATCTGCTTTTTGTATTATTTATTTGTTATATTGTTCTTGCACAGATTCTGGCATTTCATCAAATTGTACTTCTTCCCAATTTACAACACCTCTAGTCATCATCACTTTTAGTTTTAAATAGGCATCTTCTCTTAATTCTCGTGTTGTTTGAAAAGTTATTTCTTTTGATTTTCCATTTTTATTATAAGATGTTAATGTATATTCATAGTTCATATTATGTTTTGATATTTTTCTACTTTTGTATTATCTATTTGAGTATAATAATCTGAACTCTGATATACAAGCATATAATATGCACCACAACATAATGCTATCACTAATACTATTCCTATAATAACAATTATCTTTTCCTTTATTGTTTCCATAGTGATTCTCCTTTCTTTTTTTTCATTATAAATCTCTTTATACATACTTTGCCATCGATTTACCTTACAATAACCTTACATTTTTTAAGAAAGAGCAAAAAGAATAGTTTTTTACACCTATTCTTTCAACATCTTATTTTCTATTTTATTTTAAATTTAATTTTATTCTTTTTGAAATATAGACTTATGCTAATTGCTAATACAATTAATATAAAAATTATAATTATAGTAATTTTATTTTTTATTTCTTATTACCTTTCCAAATTTAATTAACTATATTCCAACTGTTTCCTTTATCTTCTGAACAATATTTTTAGAATCTCCACCATTATAATCTCCATCTGATCCTTGCCCTATTTCTAAATACATTTTTTCATTTTCTATTGTTGGTAAATTATAATAATCATATATATCACTTTCTAATATAGTTACTTTTGAAAATGTTTTTCCACAATCTCTTGTAATATACAAATCCGAATTTTCTCCACCAGTTAAAGGCATTGTTAAAAATCCTGTATTTTCATCAATAAATTTTATTTGACTTGATGTTTTAAACCTTTCCTCATTTTTCTCCCCAATACCATTGCTTATGTCAGTCCAAGTTTTTCCACCATCGACTGTTTTTGATATTTTTCCAAAGGCTGTTCCCATTGCTACATCTTCAAATTCAAGCATAAATCCAATATTAGCATCTATAAATTGTATATTTTGAATAGAACCTTTATCTTCTAATTCAACAGTTTGCCAATTAACTCCCATATCATCTGAATATACTAAATATTTTTTCTGATTTTTAGTATAATAAAATATAGTTTTTCTTTTGAGATTTGATATTTGTATTTATTGTAACTTGAACTATCATTTGAAAAAATCTCCTGGTACTTCTATTGTATTTCTTCCATCATAACTAATATATAGAATACCATTTTGTATCTTATAATCATTAGCAGCTACACTAACAACATTATAATTACTTAAATCATTTGCATTTTTGTATGTAGTACAATATAGTTTTTTCTTTTACTGCCTTTTCCATTGAAACTTCTGTTAAGGTTATTGTTCCATCTCTTTTTATAATTCCTGTCTTTTCATCTATTTTACAATCTTTATTTAATGCAATTACATATTTAGGTGTTTCATTTTTATACAATACAATTGCTAGTGTTCCATATTGTTTAATCTTATCATATTCAAATTCTTCTGACTTTTTATCTTTTTTAATCTTTATCCCTTTAGAATCCATAGATATCTCTATTTGAGTGCCATATTGACTTCTTGTTTGCCAATCACCTGAAATAGCCGTTGTTACATAATAATATGATATGCCATTACTTCTATCTCCATAAGTTGCAACAAATTCTCTTATTTTTCCATCTTTATCCTTATATGTAATGCTACAAACATCATTTACTATCCATTGATGTTTTATCTTTCCTTCTACTGCATAAGAAAATTTTTTCTTTTGGTTTAGCAAAGATAAATAATTTTGCATTTTTATATAATGTTGTTTCTCCTGTTTCTTTATTCTGCTTTAATACTAATTCATTTGAAAAGTCGCTCGAAAAGCTGACAATACACTTATTTTTAAATCCATTGTTAAGCATAAATGCAAAATTGGTAGTAGTCAAAATAATTGCTACACAAGTTACTATTATATTACTTATCAATTTATTTTTAATCTTGCTATATTGAGTAATATATATTGAAGGAATTATAGCTGTAATAACAATAATTTCATTTATAATATAATAAACAATGTCTGATACATATTCATAACCATGTTTTCTTAAAATAGTTATATATCCAAGTTGAATAATAAAACAAATTACAAATAATACTGTTGATATTATTGTTATAATCTTTTGTATTTTCTTTCTCTTTTCCTGTCTTTTTTCTTTTTTCCTTCATTATATTTTCAACTGCTTCCTGAACAGCTTTTTCTATATCTATTTCTTCTTTTTTACCTAGTTCTGCATTTAATATTTCTGAAGATGTGATTCCAAATGTTTCTGCTAATGAATTTATTATTGTAATATCTGGAAAACTTAATCCTCTTTCCCACTTTGATACTGCTTTATCTGTAACATTTAATTTTTCTCCTAATTCTTTTGTGTCATGTTAGATTTTTTCTTAGTTCTTTTATGAACTTTCCAAATTTTGATTATCCATTTTTATGACTTCCTTTCACTTTTTTCTGTGAAAATTTTATCATTTTACTTAATTTTATCAACCGACTGTTAGTAGAGTTTTTTATTTTTGCTTGAAATATAGGGTTTTTCAAAGAAAAAATTAGATATTTCTATCTAATTTTAATCGTACAACATATAATGATTTATTTTTTGTACTCTATATTACTAATTTTTTATTCTGCATTTACTAATAAATCTTGCGTAGCCATACCTTTTTCGTTGTATTCTATTTCTATAGCTCCGCCTTTTGGATCTAATGCTTTTAATTTATCTATATTTTCATTACTATTGTTTATAACTGTCACTTTTATTTTATTAGTATCTTCCATAAGTGCTGAAGAAACTACAAATGTTAATTCTTTATTTTGCATGGCTTTACTTATTTTATCTTGTAATTTTGTTAAATATTCATAAGAATATGTTGCTTTTTTAAATTTTGTTTTACTTTCTGTTATTCTAATATACTACATATTTGTTTTCTATTAGCTGCATTATCTTCACATAACAACACCACATTATTACCATTATTATCAATATATTTACCTGCATAATAATCTGTATAATTGTTATTTAAAACTTCATTTACATGCTCATTTGCACCAATGTCTTTGTCTTCTACTATTTTGTTTTTCTTTACCAGATTTATTAATTTCAGTAATGATTGATTGTAGCAAATTAACTAATTCATCTTCTGTTATTCCTACTGTTTCAATATCAAAATTGATATTTTCATAACTAAATGTTACCATATACATTTCTTTATATTTGGATATTATAAATTCTATATCTCCTATCATAGACACTTTATCACTACTATCTATAAAATAATCTCTTAATGGTTTATCTATTTCAGAAAAAAAGCTATTACTATCTTATTTATACTATCTTTTTCTATATTTAAATACATAATCGTGTAATACATCGTATTCTTCTACATTTATATCTTTTCTAGTATATACATTATAACTATTTTCAAGCTTGTATTGATCTGGTATGTTTGTATTTTTGATAAAATCAAATTTCTCTGGTAATTTTTCAATATCTATTATTTTTCATCTGCATCTAAACTGGCCATTAGTGGTTCTTTAATTTTATTAATATTCAACTTAATATCTAAATTTTCTTTCTTACCATATAAATCTTCTGTTCCATTATTTTTTGCTATTTCAGTATTAGAATCATTGTTAAGAAAATCTATGCTAATTAATAAGCTAAAGCATAAAACAAATACTGCACAAATTGATGATACCCAATAAATTAATTTTTTATTATTTTTTACTTTTCATATCAAACTCCTTTCTGATGTTTGATACAGCTATCTTTTTCTTTTACATCTTTTCGTACTTGTTCTTTTAAATTGTTATTTTCCATAGCTATAACCTCCATCCTCCAAATTTGTTTTTATTTTTTTCCCTAACTCTGTGAAGTACCACCTTCACTTTGCTTTCAGAAAAATTCAATATCTTCGCAATTTCTTTAACTGTTTTTCCTTCACTATAAAACATTATAAATACCTGATATTCTTGACTTTTAAGTTCTTTCAATGTGCTTTTTATTATGTCATTTTGGTCATTTTCTTCCGTAATTTTTTCCAAGTCATTATTTGAAATTAATCTGTTTTCATATTCTGACAAGTCAAATTTTAGTTCTGATTTTCGATATTTATTTTTTATAATATTTTTCGTAATTCCTGCAATATATGGCTTTAATTCTGTACCTTCAGATAACTTTCTCCCATTTTTCAAAGGGCCACAAACACATCTGATATTATTTCTTCAATATCTTCATCTGTTATATATATGCTTGCACCATTTTTGGTTATCATATAAACATAACCATAAAAATCATCTATGATTTTGTCTATATCAATAGTTTTGTTTACTAAATAATCCTTTAAAATTTCATTTTTCAATTTAGATCTAAATCTCCTTATTTATTTTTCAGTTAACTTTCATATACATAGTAACATTTTTTTTGAAAAAGGTTACAAACTTTTTCAAAATTTTATAAAAAATAAGGTTAGTTAAAACTAACCTATAAATCTGTAAGTTGTTATTTACTTATTATTTTTTTTCCAAGATTTTTCATTGCATTTCGGACATTTCATATATCTTGTTCTATTTATGTACATAGACCATAAAACACTTGAATATGTTGGGATATATTTATGATGGCATTTTTGACATTCATAATATCCTGCTACTTGTTCTATTCTTATTGCAAATGATACTCCAATAATAAAAGGAATAATTCCAATTACTATAAGTAATTTTCATCTCTAATAAATTTTGTTCAGCTTTTTCATTATAATTATTCATTTTAATCATCTCCCACTTAATAATTCATTTACACTTATTCTAAGTTCACTACATAAATCAAGCATTATTGATGATTTTATATCAACTAATGGTTGAATAATATATAATAAGCACTATAACTTTCTATATTTCAAACAAACTACATGTAATTTGTTGCTACTCTTTCATCTCAATATAATTTATACTAATTTTTATTTGCTTATAATATCAAGTGTATGCATTGCTCTTGTACAAGCTACATACAGTAATTTTGTCTCTAGAATATCTTCACTATATTTATTAGAATCTGAAATAATTACACTATCAAATTCTAAACCTTTTGATAAATATGAAGGTATAACAATTACTCCCCCAGTATATTTATCCAAATTCTCTGAAATTAATTCTGCATTAACTCCATAATTCGTAATTTCTTTATGCAATTCTATACTCTCATTAAAATCTTTTGTGATTATTGCAATATTTATGTGCCCAACTTCTAATTGTTTCTTTATTATTTCACATATTTTTATAATTTTATTATTTTCGCTATCAACTTTCCAATGTTGTACTTCATCTCCATGTCTCTCAATTGGTTGTGCTAAAATAATATTTTCATTATCCGTAAATTTATTTATTACTGTATTTGCTTCATTCATAATTTCCATAGAAGTTCTATAACTTTCTTTTAAAACCTCTATTGATGCCTGATTGTTAAATACATTTTGATTTAATTTTTTGCCAATTGTTAGTTCCTTTATATGAATATATACCCTGAGCTATATCGCCTAAAATTGTCATTGACATATTAGGTTTAACTAATTCTTTAAAGTTATAAAATTGAAATTCTCCTAAGTCTTGTGCTTCATCAATAACAATATGTTCTAATTTGATATTATTAATATTTCCCCAAAATTTATTTTGAATATAAAATAATGGTGCCAAATCTTCATACTCAACTTTTTTTGTTTTTTATATTTTCTTTAAATGTTCTTAAAATGTATTCATATAATTCAGATTCTACATATTTCTCAAATAAGATTTGATTATTAATAATTTTTTATATACTTGTAAAACCTTTTCAATTTTAAAATTTTTTAAATAATCTATTACTAATTTTTTCCACCTTTAAAAAAGTTGTTGCATTTCATATTCTGTTTCTTTAAAAATATTTAATCTTATTTCTTTTATTTTATCTTCACTTAAATCTTTATCTATATTATCTAATTTATTCTTTCTTTGTTCTGATAATTTATCTATTAACTCATCTGCAATATTACTAACTCTTTTTTTGTAATACTGCTGTTAACATTTTCTTACTTTCATTTATTGAATTATTTTTAAAGTAATTCATAAACATATCTATTACTTCATCATTATTGAATATTACAATGCCAGAAATTTTAAAATCTTCTTTTGGCAAACTATTCTGCAAAAATTCATTAATAAAATCATCTATTAATTCTTTATATCTTAAAGAAGATTTAAAATTTGCAGATTTTTTTATTAAATCTGTTTCTCCATTTTGATTAACTATATTAGATAATTCTTCATTTATTGGATTAATTTTAAAATTTGCATCAATATTTTCAAGCATAAACTCTTCAAATGTTTGCTGTTTTACATAGTCTACACCCAAATCTGGTAAAACATTTGAAATATAGTTCAAGAAAAATTTATTAGGAGCAATAATTAGAAATTCTTCTGGCTTAAACTCTTTCTCATAAGTATATACTAAATAAGCTATTCTATGTAATGCTACTGTTGTTTTTCCAGAACCTGCTACCCCTTGTACAATAAGAGGCTTTGACATTTTAGCTCTAATGATTTTATTTTGTTCCGATTGTATTGTGGAAATAATATTTTTAAGCCTAGATTCTGAATTTTCTGTAAGACATTCTTGCAAAAATTCATCATTTGTAGTTATATCTATATCTTGATAATCCTTTAATATAGAATTTTCAATAGTATAAACCCTTTTTTTTACTCAAATCTCCTTCTATTATTCCATCAGGACATTCGTATTCTACTTTGCCCAACTGCCCATCATAATATATACTTGAAATAGGTGCTCTCAATCAGTAACAACTACTTCATAATCATTATTAAATATTCCAGTTTTTCCAATATATATTTTTTGTATATTGTTCTGTTTATTTTCTTTAAAATCAATTCGTGCAAAATATGGTACAGAAATTGCTTTATTTAAATTTTTTAACTTATTGCTATATTCTTTACTCATATTTTGAATATATTGTTCATCAGCATTTCCTTTTAATAAATTACTATACAATATTTCATATTCTTCTATATTGCTTTTCACAATTTCTATTGTATCAGATACTTTTTTTTATTTCCTCTTTATCTATCATTTTCTTTTCCAATCTATATAACTTATTTTTGACTAAAATATAATACCATTTTTCATAGATTTTCAATTATTTGAATCATTTTATACTAAAACTTGAGAAACTCAATGTTTTATGTTATAATTTCTATATATTTAAACAAAAGTTATCATAATGTTAGGAGGATTAAAATGGACGATTTCAAAAATATATTGGCAAAAAAGTAACAGTAACAGTTGACAGAAAAATGGGTTCAAAACATCCAAAATGGGGATATATATATCCAAATAACTATGGATACATTCCTAATACAGTAAGTGGCGATGGTGAAGAACTAGATGCATATATACTTGGAGTTTTTGAACCTGTTGAATCTTTTGAAGGTGTTTGTATTGCAGTCTTACATCGTTTAACCGATGATGACGACAAACTTATTGTTGTTCCTGAAAATGTTGATTATACCGATGAACAAATTAATGCTCTCACAGAATATCAAGAAAGATTTTTCAAACATATTATTATTAGATAACTTTTTATTTAAAATCCTCGCTTTTTTTATTAAATTAAGTGAGGTATTTTATTGTATTATTAAGTTGTCATAATAACTTCCTTTATTGACATTTTCATTATAAAATAGTATAATTACTTTATAATATTTATATAAGGATGGTAAGTATGAAAAAATTTGATGTAATAAAACGTGGTAATGATCAGATTCTTGTAATATCTGGTGCAAGTGGTGTTGGTAAAACAACAACATGTGCATTGCTTGGTATGTTATACCCTGCCAAATATGTACATATTCCTTTTGATAGAAGTAGAGCATCAAGACCTGGAGAATTTGGTTCAAGACATGTTGATTTAGAAACAATGCAAGAAAAATATAATGCTGGCGAATACTTTAATATTGCTCCTGTAACACATGGTGGTTTTGCTGCAATTAGAACTGCCGATATAAAAAAAGCCTTTTCTGAAGGAAAAATAGCTGTACTTGAATATCCAATAGAGCAAATTGATATATTAGAGAAAACCTTCCCAACAGCTGAAGTAACTGGTGTTGAATTAGTCGCTCCATCTGAAAAAAGAAAGATTTAGAAGATTAAAGCAAGACCATAAATATACGGAACATCGTATTGAAAGCGACAAATTTGGTTCTGGTAGAATTGATAGGTACAAAAATGATGATTTGCTTACTTTAGATGACCATAATTTAGTATTAATTACGGAAAGAGATAAACTTGGAGATACTGTATATGAAATTGATAGATATATGAGGATTCAAACTTTAACATTGGCTAAACTACAAGAAGTAGAAAGATTAGGTGGAATTAGTGGAGTTCAAAAATTCTTAAAATTACGAGTTCCTAAACATAACTATACTGAATCTGAACATTATGAATTTCTAGAAAATAAATTACCAAAAACAGAAGATTTTGAGAGATAATCTCTCAAAATCTTCTTTACTTTTACATATCTTTCATAAAATTTTTATCATTAATTATTAATTCGATTGTTTCTTCTTGATTAATATTAGTAGTGTCAATAATTTTAGTATTAGGAAAAATTTCAATACTATTTTTTTATAAATTTTTTCTCTTTTTTTCAAATTTATCTACATCCATAATCAATTTATCTGAACCAGTAACTTCATTACCAGATTTAGCTCTTTCATGAAATCTTTTTATTCTTTCTTCCATACCAACCGTAATATAGAAAGAATCCATTTCTGGATAATTTTTAATAGTTCTTTTAATATAGATATTTCTTCTTCATCTTCTTTATCGCCTTTTTTCAATTTTACCAGCTAAATATTTAATTATCCATAACGAATCTAATAAAATTAATCCATCTTCTTTATAATTTTCTATATCCTTTTGTATGTTTTCTTGAAGTAATGGTTTCCATTCTTCTGGAGATAGCCATGTATTTTGTTTTCTTACATTTTCTATTAAATCAATTGGAGTTAAAAATTTCTTTTTTATTTTAAAAGTATTTGGTATTTTTTTATTAATTCCATTAACAATAGTAGTTTTTCCCGAAAAATCCATTCCACTAAACAATTTAATTTTAGACATTTTTTCAATCCTTTACTTTCTTACTTTTTTATAAATTCTAATATTTTATTTATTCCTTGTTCTACTGATAAATCTGAAGATGTATCAATTATTATATTTTCTTTTGATTCATTTGCTTTACTTACAAGTTCATTATAAACAATCTTAAAAAATTCAGGATTATCTCTGTAAAAATCATGTACTGGTGATTCTTTACTTTGATCCATTCTTTCTTTTATAATTTCAAATGGTGGAATGCAAAATACACTTAATGATGGCTTAACCAATATATCATTTTCTACAAATGCTTTTGGTATATCATAAATGTTATAATCAGACTTAATATAATCGCCGTATGCCTTTATATATGTTGTTATTGCATCAAAATATCTATCTTGTAATACAATTGTATTATTATTTGCCAAATAAGGTCTAATAATATTTTTAGTATTTATTATTAAATCCGTAAAAAATATGAAACAGTAATTGGCATATCTTTTTTGCCTAAATTCTCTTTAAATTTTTTACCTAAATCAGTATATGTCATTGCACCATGATTATATACAGCCTCAAATCCTAATTCATTTATTTTTTCAATTAATAGCTTGCATGTTGTTGTCTTTCCACTACAACATATGCCTTCAAATACTATAAAATTATTCATTTTACTCCTATCTTTTATTTAGAACAGTATATCCTCTAAAATATTTGCTGTCCTTTGTAAGTTCTATTGGAAGTTGAGCTTTTGAAATTAAGTTATGAACTTCTATCAAATGTCTATCATAATCATAATCTACATCTGTTGTATTTGGTTTTTCCAATCTTCTATTTCAAGCATTTCTTCGTAAACTGAATTTGATTCATCTTTTTTCAAAATATTTAACTTTATCATAAGAAACATATAAACGATCTCCATCTTTTTCTACTATACTTACCTCTCTTTTCATATTTGCAAATAATTTTATGCTCAATTCGCCTCTTACATTTATATTTAACTCCTTAATAAATTCATTTACATCTTTATACTGACCTCTTAATTTTGTTCCAAGTTCGAGTTTAGACACATAAGGCTTTTCAGGATTACATTTATTTGTCTTATACAAAAATCCCTTAAATTGTTCAGTAACCATATTACTACCTCTCATGACATCTCCCCTATTTAATATAGTAAATTCATTATCATCATAGTAAGTTTCATGTTTTTCTTTTTCAAAACTTTCAACCAATTTATATCCATTTTCATAAAGAAATTCAAGAAACTGTTTTGAAGTATATTTTTCATTCTTCTTTATTAAATATTTAAGTTCTCTTTCATAATTTTCAAATTCCATACAAAATACCTCTTTTCAATTCTATTTAATACTTATAAATACCCCTGTTTCTCTTGGAATATTTATAGCACCATCTTTTTTTCTTATATCTTCAAAATAATTATATAAATTTGATAAACTTTCATCTGAATAACCTGAAATAGATTTAGTTGACTTTAACCAATCTATCAGGTCTTGTGTATTAGTTATTGCAAGTGTATTTTCATAATCAAATCTTTGAACATTCTCAAAGTATTTGCCTAAAATTTCACAACCATTTTGAAGGTTGAAAGGCAACTGTTCTGTAAATGCTGTAGATGTTGGCTCAAATTTTACTATTGCATTATGTAAAAACGGTCTCATTCCGCCGTTCCCATCTGTTGCAGAATAAAATACTCCATTATCTTTTAATACTCTTTTTACTTCTAATAATGCTTTATTTAAATCTGGTACATGAAATAACATATGATTTGCAATTACAATATCAAATGTTTCATTTTCATACGGAATATCTTGTATATCAATTTTTTCAATTGAAACATTCTTCTTTTTTGAAAATTTTTCTCTAACTAAATCTAACATGCCTTCTGAAAAATCTGATAATACTAAACTACAACCATTTGGCAAAGTTTCAATTTTTCCTTCCCAGTGACTTCCGTTTCCACATCCTAATTCTAAGATTTTCATATTTTCTTTAAAAACATATTTATCAAATAACCAATCTGCAAATTTGTACTTATTAGTTGTGTATTTTTTATAAAAATTAATTCTCATAGCTAGATTTTTATCGTTTGAGAATTGATTTTAACATTTTAGTTACATTCATAATAGCCATATATATTTACCTCCATTCTATATATAAAAATCATTTATAATATTACATTTATTATATAATTAAATTATAAAAATTAAAGTTTTTTTTAATTTTACTATCTTATAAATGGATTTTCTTTACCATCATAATTTAGATTATATTTTTCACACAAGGCTTGTCCACTTCTATTTATTGAACTATAAAAATCAGAGTTGCTTCTAATTTGAGTCAAAACTTTTTCATTAAGTTCTTCTTCTGTAATTCCTCTTTCTACATTATCTAAAACCATTTTCATAAAGTCTAAATCTTTTAATTTCAATTGATAGTATAAATTATAAAATGATTTTTCTCCAGTTGAGTCAATAGCTTTGGGAGATGAAATAGGATCAATAATCATATCATATAACTTCATGTGTGATTTATGCCATTTTTTCAAAGCATTGTAAGTCATTTTTACCTTTGGATCTACAATTTCATATTTATTATTATCATATAAATCATTTTTTACAATCTTATCTTCTTTCTTTAGTTTTTCTGTATATAATGTTCCATCAGCTGCAAACATTTCCGAAAAAAATTCCTTTTGTAATAATCCAATCATACTCTCTTAAGAAATCATAATTTTCTTTAAGTTCTTCAAATGTTGTATTATCATCGAATAATATATAGCCTGCTTGAACATATATTCCATATTTTTTTCAAAATATCTAATGCCTTTTTATTTGCAGCTAGATTAGCACTTTTATTCATTCTTTTTAGTGCTGTATCAGAACCATTTTCAATCCCACAAGCAAATGAATGAAATCCTGCCTCTTTTAAATATTTTATTTTACTATCTTCAACTTGGTCAGCTTTTAAAGAGCCTCTTAATGAAACATCGATACCTCTTGCTTTTATTTTTTTTTCACAAAACTCCTTTGCCCATTGTTCATCTCTATCATGTTCTAAGAAACTATCATCTATAACTTTAATATATTTAACTCCCATATTTTGAAGCTGTTCTAATTCATCTATAATATTATCAATACTTCTACCTCTCCATTTACTTCCATTGGATAATTTATTAAAAGCGTTAACAGAGCAAAATAGGCAATTTCCCATACAACCTCTTGCAGTTAAAATATTTACCGTAGATTTTCTGTCTTTTGCCATTTTCATTGTATCTCTTGCTGGAAATGGTATGACATCAAATCAGATATTAAATTTCTTTTTTCAGTTCTTACTATTTCTCCGTCTTTTTCAAAAGCAATACCTTTTATATCTTCAATATTTCTTTCTGAATTTCCAGTAAAATAATCAGATACTTCAACAATTGATTCTTCTCCCTCTCCAATCATTGCTATATCAAACACACCATCTTTTACAAATTTTGGTGGATTAAACGATGGTCCAAAACCACCACACATTAATTTAACTTCTGGTCTAGCTTTTCTTATTCTTTTGGCTAATTCTATTGATTTATCATTGTTTGACATATAGCATGAAACTCCAACAATAGATGCATCTTTATCAGACAAAATTCTTCTCAATACTTCTTCATCGCTTAAGCCTCCAAGCCATCCATCAATTATTTCAACATTATATCCACTCTTTTCTTAAAACTGCAGTTAAATATGATAATCCTAAATTTTCTTCAGAGGTTCTATGTGTATCTGGCGACAAAGTTGTTAAAATAATTTTATCTTTTCTTTTTTTCCAAAATATTTTGAAGGTATTCTTTATATTCTTGAATATTGTTATCATCATCTCCTTCAATATTGATAATTCCCTTTGATTTATCTATAATAACACATCTTCCATATTGTGTTGTAAAAGGAAATCATTATCTTCATAATTCAATCTACACATATTTTTTTACTTTTTCATTAGTAAGAGTCATATTTTTTTCTAACAACTATTTCTGATTTCATATTAACTCTCCTTTATTTTTTTTGGTTTTCCTATCCATGTGCATAAATAATTTTCATGTACTAATTGTTTGTTGCTTTTTTTATAATTAATATTATTCTCTATATCAATATCTTTAAAGCAAAATGGATCTCTAGCATACAAATCTTTTTCTCCTGTTTCACATTTTTTGTATGTATATGCCATAGCAAAACATCCACCTCTACATATGTCAGCTTTATCACAGTCTTTACAACCTTCAATATTTTTATAATTATCTTTTCTTGTTTTAAATGCTTTAAATTGCTCTGAATTTATAATATCAAATATATCATCTTTTAATAAATCTCCAACTCTATAATCATGCATATATACACATGGAGATACAGGTATTTTACCATCTGGAGTTATAGAATTTATTCTCATTGAATAGATTCCACAAGCACATCCTTTAACTTTATTATTTTGTGTTAACCCTGATAAGATTGGTTCACTTAATTCAACAGTATCGCATTTTTCAAATAAATATTTATAATTTTCCAACACCTGTTCTTTTGAAGGTACAAGTTTAAAATGTTGTGGTTGTATTGGTTTAAGTAGATTAAATCTTATATTTGAATCATATTTTTTTGCAATTTCTAATAATGCATCAATTCTGTCTTTTGTAAAATTCCAGTTCATTGCACACATTATAATTCCTGATTCAATATTATATTCTTTGCAAATTTCTAAAGCTTGAATAGCGTATTTATAAACATCTCCACCTCTATTTTCATTATGTTCATTTTCAAAAGGTGAATCCAAACTAATATCTACATCATTTAATAATTCTAAACATTCAGGATAAGTATTTTTTAATGCAATAAGACTTATTCCAGCAGTTGTTATACCTACCTTTATATTTCTTTTATTCAGCTCTTTTAATATATATGGTAACATACTGTTTTTAACATCTAAACCATTTGTAAAAATTGGTTCATTACCACCTAAATTAACTGTTTCTACATTTAATTTTTCAATTTGTTCTATAACTTTATCAACTATTTCTTTTGTTAAATTTTGCCCTTTCTGTCTAACTGAAAAAAATAGCAATGTTTACATCTACAAGGACAGTCATTTCCTAATGTCCACCCTATATTTTTTATCATAAAAAATCCCTCCATTTACAACAAAATTATACCATTTTATGTAAATTATGTCAAATAAAATTTATAATTAACTCTTAAAATTTCTCTACATATATATAATTACATCAATTTAAAACAAAACCATAAAACGAATTTATAATAAAATCCATTTTATGGCTTTCAACTAATCTATTTGTTCTAAGTTAATCAATTCATTTTTTCTAAAAGTCAATTTTAATAAACATGGTGATTTTATATTTAATATTAAATCATCTTTGTAAACAAGTTTAACATTTTCATTTACTGTACACCAATTTAATAAAAAGAACTTTATTGAACCGCCATGACTAATTACTGCAATTCTTTTTCCTTCATATTCTTTAAGTATTTTATCAAAAAAAATTTATTAATCCTTTCTCTAGTTTGCTCTGCACTTTCTCCATCAGATGTTCTAAATGTTCTATCTAATAGTTGCTCTTGTGAAGGATCTCTTGTATTTTTATCCTTCATAAATTCTCCTAATTCTTTTAAATTTCCTAATTTTCTTTCACTTAAGTTATTGTCTAAATTAAAAGGTAAATCATTTACATTTGCAATATATTTTGCTGTTGCTTTAGCTCTAGTATAACTACTTGACCATATTACATCTAGATTTTGTAATTCTTCATTCTCACTTAATCTTTTGCTTGTTCTTCCCCTTCAACAGATAATATCTCTTTTTCATTAATCAATTGTGAATCTTCACTTGTATTTCTTATTCCATTTTCATCAACAGTTTCTGCATGTCTTATTAAATAAACAATTGTATCTTTCATAACCACGTTTCCTTTCCATTATTTAATTACAATTATATCAATTAATGCTTATTATTTCAACTATTATTAAAATTCAATGTCAATATTTTTTTATGTCATTATTAAAAAATATTGACATACTATTCTTGCCATAAAATTTAATTTGTATATTTGTAATACAAGAACTAAATTACTAACTGTTGTTATGATTATACAATAAAGAGTAGATAATTTCAACTAATCATCTACCCTATCTATTGTAATTTTTCACTTAATTGTTCCACGTCATTGTATATTCTATTTCATTTGTGGCTTTATTTATACTCTTGCTTGTAATTTTAAAATCATTCTTTTTATAAAAATTGATAGCATTGGTATTTTTCTGATAAACACTTAAAGTTAAATTTTTTCCATTTTCCTTCACTTTATTTAATAATGCCGTTCCTATTCCTCTATGCTGGCTATTTGTATTAACAAAGATTCCTTCAATATAGTTTTCGTTCATTCCAATAAATCCTATTATTTCATTGTTATCTACATATACATATATTTCAGCTTTAGGCAAAATATTTCTTACATAGTCATAATCATTTTCCCAATATTCTTTTGAAATAAAATTATGAGCTTCTATATTTACATTTTTCCATATTTGCATTATATCATCTATATCACTGTTTTTAAATTTTCTTATCATAAATTACCTCTTAATCATCTCGATAAATTAGAAATCGTGTTACTAATCATCTTTCCAAAAACTATATATTACATCGGCAAATTCCTTTGGATTATCTATATTTACTTCGTGTCCTGCATTCTTGATAATTTCAAATTTACTATTTTTATAACTTCATTTAGTTTAATAGCACTTTTCATATTTATATTATTTTTTCTCTTTCTCCACAAATAATAAGTGTCCTACATTTTATATTAGGAGTTTTTTGAGGTATAGTCAAGTTTTTCATCGAATCCATTAAAGTTATCAAATCTTTTTACTACAACCAATTTGTTTAAAAACTTTTTTGGGCATAAATTTATATATATATATTTTGTATAGTAATAATTGATTTTGGTATCTCGTAAGGTGTGCCACTTAATATTATTGAATTGACCTTTTCTGGATATTCGTTCACATAGTCAATAGCAAGTATTCCACCTAGAGAAAGACCAACTATATTTAATTTATCCTTAAAACTATTACAATAATCAGCAAATATTTTATATAAATTTTCATAACTTAATTGATAATTTTTTGCAAGATTAAATAAATTAGGTGTTTCAACCTCAACTTTATTTTCTTCCAATAACTCTTTAACTTTATCCCAACTACTTTCATTTTGCCCAAGTCCATGAACTAATATGTTTATCATCTTAAAACTCCCTTACATATTGTATTTTAACAATTATTTTTATATGTTATTAAAGTATGTGCAAAACCGAATATGATAGAAGATATAATTAATCCCCAATGTTTTAATGTAATACCGCAAACAAAAAATATTATTGTAGGTATAATTGCTAAGGTTATTGTTTTTAATAAAGATTTACTTTTAAAATAACATATCCATATAATTAAATATAATAAAAGTAATATAACATTGGCAATCAGATAAACCAACATATATCCTGCACTTTTAAAACCAGATATTCCTATTGGAAAGATAGTCAACATTAAAGATACATATCTTCCTATTTGCTCCCAAAAACATTTATCCATCCAAATATACTAAATTTTCCTCTAAAGTTTTTTCAAGTATTTACAATCTTTTCATTTAAATATTCTTTAAAATAAAGTTTTCTATTTACAATTTTCATTATATAGATTCTTCGGCATATTTTTTCTGAAATTAGTAAATCTATTTCCTTTTGAAATATCAAAATTTATATTTTTCATTATATGCTACATTTTTTGTTATTGTTTGTATGAATTTTGAAGTAATTTTACTGGTATATTTGCTGTTTCTAATGTTATATTCTATTTTTCTAAGGTATTTGTATCTACATCATAAATAATTTCATCTAAAAAATAACCCGATATTTTTTTGATAATATCTCCTGTGAAAAAGTTTTCTGGCGATATTTTCAATTATAAAACTCATAGTTATTAGTATCAAACCTAATGTCAGTAATATACTTAATAATATTTTTATATATTTTTTTCATAAACTACCTCCTCGACAACTTACTATTTTTATTGTCTGCCATTTTTTATTCCTACATAATATATTTTTTTTTCTGTATAATTTTCTAATTTGTATCTAAAATCCAAGTATTTATAAAATCAAGTTTTACCTGATTTTATTGTTAAAAAGAGTTTAATTTCATTATTAAATTAAACTCTTAAATCATTTCTTATTCTTCTATTTTTTCAAAGAATTCTTTTCCAAGACCACATAAAGGACAAACCCAATCATCTGGTAAATCTTCAAATTTTACTGCTTCTACATTATCATCATAAATATATCCACAGGCTGTGCATTTATATTTCATAGTACACACCTCCTTTTTATTTTTTTATTAAATCTTCTGCCATTTTATATAATTGCAAACAATTTTCTTCTGAAAGTTTGGATTTAATTGTAACTACTGGTTCTATTATATCTATATTTTTCATTGTGTTCAATATCTCTTTCATACATTTTGCAGAATTTGGTGCCCAAGTTCCATTTTCGATCAATCCAACAATCTTATTTTGATAATTTTTTTCTTTTAAATTCAATAATAGGTTTCTCATTGAGTAAATATTTCCATATTATATGTTGAAGAAGCAAATACAATTTTCCCATATCTAAATGCATTTTCTATTGCTTCTGACCAATCTTCTTTTGATAAATTCCATAAAACTACTTTGCTTATGCCTTTTTCTTCTAAGATTTCCTTTAACTTTTCACAAGCACTATATGTATTTCCATGAATTGATGCACAAGCTATATACACACCATCACTTTCAGCCTTATAGTCGCTCCAAATATTATATTTTTCAATATAATGTACTAAGTTTTCATTTAGTATTGGTCCATGTAAAGGACAAATTTTTCTATATCTAAATTCATAACTTTTTTTTTAATAATGTTTGTACTTGTAAACCATATTTCCCAACTATATTAAAATAATATCTTCTGGCTTCGCAATCCCAATCCTCTTTGGTATCTAATGTTCCAAATTTACCAAATCCATCTGCTGAAAATAATATTTTTTTCTTTTTCTTCATATGTCATCATTACCTCTGGCCAATGTACCATTGGAGCCATAATGAATTTTAATTTATGGTTTCCTAAGTCTAAAATTTCTCCTTCTTTTACTTCAATTTTTTTTTGAGTCTAAATTTTGTATATCAAAAAATTGAGGTAAAAGGTAAAAGTTTTCAATTTCCAACTAACTTTATATCTGGATATTTTTTCATTAAAGTATTTATATTGTAAGCATGGTCTGGTTCCAGATGTGAAATAACTAAATAATCAGGTTTTCTGCCATTTAATACTTTATCTAAATTTTCAAGCCATTGATTTGTTCTTCTTTTATCAATTGTATCCATTATTGCAATTTTTTTATCAATTATTATGTATGAATTATATGCTACTCCATTTGGCACATTATATTGATTCTCAAATAATTCAATATCTTTATCATCTGCTCCGATATATATTATATCATCAGAAATGATAATATCTTTCATTTTATCACAGTCCTTTCTATGTAACAAATCTCACACAAAAAGCTTAATTTATCTGTATTTATTCAATTTCTTTTGACCAAAGTCCATGTTTATTACAAAAAGAATAAATTTTACTTCCTTTAACATATGGAAATATTACACAGGCTTCTTCACCTGGCAATAAAAATTTCTTTATAATTTTTTATTTGCTAACATTGCAATCCATTCTATAAAATGGTCTTTCTCCATAACATGGTTAACCTTTACAATTATATGATTATCTATTGCTTCATAGTTTGGTACATGTTTTTTTCAAAAGATGCGTCTACACTATTTGGAGCTAATTCTATCATTTCTTCACCGCAACATTTAATACTACAATTATCACTAGTACAATCTTTTATGACTTCAACTAAAGTTTGACATTTAGAACATCTTTTTATTACTAATTCTTTTTTTCATAAATTCCCTCCATATTAATTTATATTTCTCATAAGAATAGTTTTTCTATATTTTAATAATTTTCAGCTTTAATTTCGAAATATGCTTTTGGATGGCTACATACAGGGCAAACTTCTGGAGCTTTTGTTCCAACAACAATATGTCCACAATTTCTACATTTCCATATTTTAACTTCTCCTGCTTCAAACACTTTTCCATCTTTTTACATTTTCTAATAATTTTAAATATCTTTCTTCATGTTCTTTTTCAATTTTACCAACTTCTTCAAATAAGTATGCAATATGGTTAAAACCTTCTTCTTTAGCTATTTTAGCAAATTCAGCATACATATCTGTCCATTCATAATTTTCTCCATCAGCAGCAGCATTTTAAGTTCTCAGCTGTTGTTCCAATTTCTCCACCTTTTAATAATTTAAACCACATTTTTGCATGCTCTTTTTTTTCATTATCAGATGTTTCTTGAAAATTGCAGCTATTTGTTCATATCCTTCTTTTTTTGCTTTACTAGCAAAATATGTATATTTATTTCTTGCCTGAGATTCTCCGGCAAAAGCCGTCATTAAATTTTGCTCTGTTTTGATCCTTAATTCCATAATTATTTATCTCTATTTGCTATTTTAATGAGTAACTATTATTTATTACAAGCGTAATACATAAATAGAATATCTTGATTATTAAACTCTACATAATTAGGCAACAATTTTGGTGAAATATATCTTGTATCTATTAAAGTAATTTTACTATATTTAGGTATAAATAATGGGACTAAACTGCTAGCATAAGAATCTCTAAATATTATAAGCTCATTACCTGTTTTATTCTCAGGATTTTCTATTTTCAGTACTGGTGTAGCACCAGATAAGTATATATCATATTTATCTAGTGAATTTATTTTTTTCCATATTGTATACCTTATTTTCTTTTTTGTTTCATAATTATATACTTTGCTTTTTTTCTATCTCAGAATTTGTTAATATTTTTATTTTGTCTTTGGCAGTAGAAATTGGCAATTGTCCTGAATATGTGCCTTGAAAATCGCAAATCGTTTTTCTTTATATTCGTTTTCTAAATTCACATTCATACTCTCAGCAATAGTTTTTTGCTACTTTTAATAACCTTTCCTGTTTCCAATGCGTATCTGTTTTATAATAATCTTCTAGTTCTAACATATCAAATATTCGTATATATTTAGCAAATGATAAATTTCTGCTTAATAAATTTTCTAATTTATTGTAATCTAATTTTAAATTTTCATCATTTATAAAATAATTTTTATCTGGAACTATCGTAAAATATACATTGTTTTGATCAGTTAAATATTGCTCGTATATTTGATTTATTTTTTTTTGAGATATTTAAAACTGATTTCTCATTTAATGGATATGTTTGGCTTATTATGTAATCTCCATATTGATAAAGATTATTGTAATCACTTTTTCTAAGCAAATTAAATTCTGCATTTATTTTAAGCTTTCTAAATTCTTCTCTTTGTACAAATTGGTCTGTGGTGTATTTATTAAATTTATTGAAGAAAGTACCATTAAAAACTGTTTTGGCAGAAATTTGAGGAAATTGTTCCAATTTTCTTCTTTCAGCAATAGAAATTGTGTCATCTTTTTTTATTATATTTGCTATGAAAAAAATTACAATTATAAATACAAATGCTATTGTAACTACAACATTTTTTAATTTATCGTTCATATTGCCTCCTTAAAACCTAAAATATAGAAATGGATTATATGAATTATCTACCAAATATGCGGTAACTATAATCAATATTGAAGCCATTGCTATTGGCTCTAACAAATTTATTATTTTATTTGCATTAGTTTTTGTTTTTAGTTTTTCTATTATGTTTTTTAGTAATGGTGTGCTTCCAATTATCGCTATTACTAATACCACCAAATAACTTTTTAAATAATATACTGTACTTGCATTTATTAAGCTTTCTCCATTTGCTCCAAATAGGCCTATAATATTATTCCACGCCTCCCCTATACTATTTGCATTAAATATTATAAAACTTATCATTACTGTAAATAAAACATAAATCCTTTGTAAAATCGAAGGCATTTTCTCTAAATGTTTTGTCAAAAATAATTTTTCTATTATAAGCATTATTCCAAACATTAATCCCCATATTACGAAAGTCCAATTTGCACCATGCCAAATTCCTGTTAGAGCCCAAACTATAAAAATATTTCTTACTAAAATTATAGTTTCCTTCCTGTTTCCACCAAGTGGAATATATACATAATCTCTAAACCACGAGCTTAAAGACATATGCCATCTTCTCCAAAATTCAGTTATGCTTTTTGAAATATATGGATAATTGAAATTTTCTAAAAAGTGAAATCAAACATACGTCCTAAACCAATTGCCATATCTGAATATGCCGAAAAATCAAAGTATATTTGAAGCGAATAGCTTATTGCAAATATCCAATAAAATAGAATGCTTTTTCGTTTGTGGTAGAAAATACATCACATAATTCGCCTAACATATTTGCTATTAGCACTTTTTTTCCAAGTCCTATGACAAATCTTCTTACACCATATGCAAAATTTTCGAAATTGCTTGTCCTACTATCTAGTTCCTTCTCAATAGTTTCGTATCTAACAATAGGTCCTGCAATTAGTTGAGGGAATAATGATACATATGTTGCTAGTTTCAAAAAGCTTTTCTGTGCTTTTACTTTTCCTCTGTATACATCAACTACATAACTTATAATTTGAAAGGTGTAAAACAGAAATTCCTATTGGTAGTGCTAATTTTAATAATGGAATTTTACTTCCAAAAATTTGATTTATATTGTTTATTGTAAAATCAGAATATTTAAACAGTCCCAATGCACCTATATGTATAGCTAACAAAAAAACAAGAATACTCTTTTTCCTATATTTTTCTAAATACCTAGCTCCCACATAGGCTATAAAAATTTCACCAATCATCAAAAAGGTATATATTGGTTCTCCACAAAAGTAAAAAAATATTGAAGATAAAAAAAAATAAAGTTTTTAAATTTCTTTGGTACAATAAAATATAAAATTATAACAATTGGTAAGAAATAATACAAAAAGCTAATACTTATAAATAGCATATTTACCTCCTATATGTAAAAAAAGCTTCTTTATAAGAAGCTTTTTACTGTAATTATTCTACTATTAACATTTCGTCTGGAAGTTCAATATCTTCTTCTGCTGTTTTTTCTAGCTCTTTTCCATTTTTATTGTTTACATATTTTTTAAAGCCCTCATAAACAGGTTTTGCCCAATCCTCATCAGACATTACAGCAAATATTATGTTATTATAACTAGTTATATATAATTTTTTCTGCTGAAACACATATCCATTTGTTCATATTTAAGTTATCTAGCATTTCTTGTTTAATACCTTCAATATCTGCTCCTGCTTTTACTTTTAAAGCAACAGCTGAATATGCTTGCGAACTTATCATAGGTTCTGAAACTAGTAACTTCTCAACATTTTTTGTTGAAATAAGTCCAGTATATTCTGCAACTTGTTCACTATCTTTGACATCAATTTCTTGTGTTGTTAAGCTATCTGGTAATTGATCCTTTAAATCAGCATAAATAGTATCGAACATTTTTTTCATGTTAATTTTCGTTGCCGTAGTTCCTCCATTTTTTCCACTAATAGCAACCACTCAATCACGGCAATTACAACAACCACAACTGCCACCCACATTATCCATTGTTTCTTCATAGTTTTCTCCTCCTTACTGCTACTATATCATAATCATTATAATAAGTAAATAATAAAATTTGCTTTTTTATTTAACATTTTTGATGTTAGAATAAAATTAAAAAATACACCTACACACACCAACAAAATAATTATAAAAATCATTTTCCCTTTTTTTCATATCTTTTTCCTCCAACCAAACAGATTGTAATTCATTACTCTTTTCTGTATTATAATCTAGTCCTATTTTTTAAATGCACAATATAATAGTGGTATCAAAATAATCATTTCAACAATAATCCAAATATATATTAAATCTAAGTTACCATTTTTTTCATAAATACACTTTGTTATACTATAATTCCATAACCAATGAAATCCTGTTGACATCAAAACACTTTTGAAAAAAACAAACATCTCTGCTGACACTATTCCATATAATAGTGGAAATATAAACATTATAATTGTACTTATCTAAATCTTAAACCTATTGTCTTTAACATATTATCTCCTCTACAACTTACTATTTGCATTTAACTTTATTTCGTTAATTGATAACTTTGTTCTATCAATTCTTTTACTAAATTATTGTCCACTTTTTTTCATCTACAATAATAGTATTCCAATGTTCCTTATTCATGTGATAAGCAGGTATTATATAATCATAAGTATTTCTCAATATATCAGAATAATTTGGATCTGTCTTAACATTAAGGTATAACTTATTATTTACATTCATAATTAAAGCAAACCACTTTTTATTTTTCAAATGTTTCATTGTTACAGATTCAAAATCATCAGGAAAAGGGCAATCCTTATATGTATTTTCTAATGTTAAACAATACTTTATTATTTCTTCTTTATTCATCAAATTTCTCCTAAAAAGTTTTTAATTTTTAATTAGTGTTATAAACATAAAATTCATCTTATATGAATTTTTAACTTTAGAATACCTTAATCTTTTGATTTCTTCCGGAGCATCTTCCACTGCACCCTCATATAAAATTTCTGTATCTTCAAATATAACTCTTATATCTAATGCTCGTATAGAGCCAATTGTCAAATCTGCTTTTCTTTTGTAAAAGAGATTCCCTTTGTATTAGTTTATCACGAGTACCATAATGAATATCATTTCCTATTTCTTCACTAGAAGTTGCTGAAGATTTTATATAAAATTCTTTTTCTAATCCTTGCATTCATCTACATTAACTGATACTAATACATCTGTATTATCTACTTTTAAAGCAAAATAAGGTTGTTCTTTGTTTTCTTCTTTTAAATATAATATAAAATCACTATCAAATATCATTTTTCTTGCATTTTCCGTTAATGCTTTTGTCGTAGCATCAATTACTGCCTCACTTTTTTACACTTCCACCTACATTATTTAATTCAAAATCTATTGTTTTGTAATGCCTGTTTTATATAATATTTGCTATTTTTTATCTCTCTTCCACATAATTCATCATAGTTAATTTCATCATTTACTTTTATAAATGGTACTCTTAACATATCTTCTTTTTTTCAAATGTTGTTTTTCCAGAATAGCTACTTTGTTTCTTTTTATTTCTTCATAATTTCCTTCAAATGATTTATTCTCCCTGTTGTTTTATATAAAATAACTTCTTCTCCTTCTTTTGTTTTTTAATTTAATAGCAAAATCATCTTCAGAACTATAAAACAATATTTCTACATTTTTACTTGCAATAGGATTATTACTACTATCTACTCCAAAACATTTTACTCTAGTTTCTGAATTATTAAAATTCATACTTCCCATTGCTGTTGAAAATGGTTCTAAAAAATTAAACTCTTTTTTCAACATTGCATATAATACATATCCATTTGAATCATTCCAATCAATTCTATCTATTAATTGGCTATTCTCATTAAATTTTTGTTTTATTCCATTTTGAATTTTATTTTTTTAAGTTTTCACCATTTGCCTGTCCTTGTATCTTAAAATATGAATTTTCTGATAATTGATCAGTTGTAAAACTTTGTTTATTCAATTCATTTACGAGTTTTGATTCTCCATCTGTAAATTCAACTTTTCCTTTTATAACATCATTCATAAAATCATTCCATACCAAATTAAAAGTACCTACCCACACCTTGTTACTATCTATTGTCGATAATTTACTTGTATATGTCGGTGTTATTTGTGCTTTTCCTGTAAAACCTTCAATAATTTTCATTGTAGCATATACTCCACCTGCAAGTAAAACACTTATGCATAACATTATTATAATTACTTTTGAAACCTTATTCATTTCATCAAATCCTTTCCTTATTAAAATTTTTCGTAGTTCTTTTTTGCCTCTATGGATAAGATTTTTACATTTTGAATTGACTCGCCAAGTATTTGTGATGTTTCTTGATATGTTAATTCTTCAATTTTGACTAAATACATTGCATTTTTATATCTATCGTCTAACATATTTATTGCCGTAATTATTGCTTGTCTTTTTTTCATTTTTGTTATAATTTCGGCTACATCTTGTTCTATTTTAATACTTTCATTCACAATATATTTTTCGTTTATTTCAGTCCTTCTTTTTTTCCATATTTATTTGATTATATGCTCTACTTTTAGCAACTAAATATATATAATATTTAAAACTATAACCATCTTTAATTTTGTTTTGCATAATATAAACAAATACATCTTGAGTAATGTCTTCTGCTTTTTGGTAGTCTTTTACTATATTATAAACAAAGTATCGTATTTTATCTTTATACTTGTTGTATAGCAATTCAAAAGCTCCTTTTTTCTCCGTCTAAATATTCATTATATAATTTTATATCTAAATCTTTTTCCATATCTTACCCTGCTTTCATGTATAAAACAGATGAAAATTTAAAAAGTTTCAATTTTACTTAATTTTATTATTTTTCTATTCTTGCTTTATATTACTTCCATTTTGACCTTTTTTCTACAATAATTTTTTATCTATTCGTTCTTGTAATTCTTCAACATGACTTATTATTCCAATCAATTTGTTGTTTCCTGCTAAACTCATAAGTGTATTTATTGCTTGTTCTCTCGATTCTGAATCTAGTGTTCCAAAACCTTCATCTATAAATAAAGTATCTATTAAAACTCCTCCTGAATAACTTTGTATTACATCTGATAATCCCAATGCTAATGATAATGCTGCTTTAAAAGATTCTCCTCCTGATAAAGATTTTACATCTCTTTCTTGTCCATTGTAATTATCTATAACATTTAAGTCTAATCCTTTTTTTTCTGGAATTTTTTTTGCTTTTTTCTTTCTTATTAAAAGATATCTATTATCTGTCATTTTAGCAATCTTTTTGTTCGCTTCACTTATAACTAAATCAAAATAAGTTGCTTGTACATATTGTTCAAATGTTATTTTGTTTTTCTATTTGCTGTTCCATTGGCTATTTTTGATAATTCTTCGATTTTAGCCATTTTATTCATTTTACTATCTAATTCTATGCCTGTTTCTTTTAATTTCTTATTAGTGTCTTTATTAAAGTTTATTGCGGCTTTTTATTATTTATTTGTTTCTCTTTTTTTTTTTGATTTTGTGAAAGTCGTTCTAAATTTTCAATATCTAGTGTTATATCTATTATATCTTTTTTTATTTCTTTTTTTACATCTTCTATTCTTGTTTTTATAGTGGTTACTTTTTCTTTGTATTGCTCAATTTCTTGTTTAATTTTCTTTATATCCGCTTCTTTTTAATATTTGTTCATTATATTGATTTTCATTTTCAAAACCTAATTCTTTAATTGTATTTATATATTCTTTTTGTAAAATTTCTAAAGACTTTTTTGTAATTCTATAATAGATATACATTCTTTTAGCTTTACTTTATTTTCAAGTAAAATATTATTTTCTTCATTGATTTGTTTTTCTATAGTTTGTTTAAATTGTTCAAAATCAATTTCATCTATGTTTTTCTTGTTTTTTTGTCAATGTAGAACAGTTGTTCTTAAATTGCTCTTTTTTATCTTATTTATTTCTGTTTCTTGGATATTTTTGTTTGATTTATATGTTCTATAAATTTTTCTAAGTTGAAGTCATTTTTATTACTTTCTGGTATTGTTTTTATTGTTGCTTCTATTTTTGCATTTAATAATATTATTTCATTTTTTATTGTATTTCGTTTGTTTTCTATTTTGTTTTTTTCCGCTTCTAGCTGTTTTAATTCATCTTCTGATAACACGTCTTCACTTTTTATTGCTTTATTTGGATGTTCTATACTTCCACATACTGGACATGGCTTACCTTCTTCAAGTCTTTTAGCTATAATTCCAGCTTGTTCTCTAAAAACTTGTCTTCTTCTTCATTATATTGATTTTCTTTTTCTATGTATTGTTTGTTTAATTTATTAGATTTTTTACTAGTTGTTCTTTTTCTTTTTGTTCTTGTGTTATTCCGTGTTATTAATAAAAATATTTCTTCTAAATTATTACTTTTTCTTTTTTTTTTGTAAGTGTCTAATATTTCTTTTAACTCATTTATTTTAGTAATTTGATTTTGTTTTTTTCTTCTATTTTTCTCCTTCTTTGATGTCTTTTTCTATATTTTGCTTTTTATCTGTATTTGATTTTAATTCTTTTAGTTTTTCACTTAACATTTCTTGTTTTGGCAGTATTTTTGCAATGCCTTTTGGCTTATTTGTATTTTTGTTTCTTTTTCTCTTATTTCTTTTTGATTTTTCTTTTTTAATTTTTTGTCCTCTTCTGTATAAGTTTGATATTTTAGTATTTTTTCGTTTTGTTCTTTTGCTTTATTTATTTTTTTCTTTTAATTTTTTCAATTTCTTTTTTGACTTTTCATTTTCTTTTTCTTCTTGTTTTATTTGTTCTTTATTGGTTTGAATTTCTTTTTTTCTATTAAAAAAGTAATATTTCATCTATATCTAGTTTAGTTATTTTCTTTTAAATCAATTAATTCAAGTGCTGTTGGTTTTTCTTCCCATTTTATATTATCTGTATTTGTTTGAAATATAGTTTTTAGTCTTTCTACATCTTTTTTTGTTTCTGTTGCTAATATACTTAGATTGTTTGATATTTGTTCATATATATTTGTTTCAAAAATTTTTTCTAAATATTTCTGTTCTGTCTTTACTTTCTGCAAATAATATTTTTATAAATTCTCCTTGTGCTAACATTGATATTTGTTTAAATTGTTTTTGCATTTATTCCTAGTAATTCTATTATCTTATCATTTACATTTTTTATTCCTGTTATTATTTTGTCTTCGTATTCTAAATACGCATCTGCTATGTTTTTGTTGTTCCCTCTCCTGTTTTCTTTGTTCTTTCATATTCTGGAACTCTTTTTATTTTGTATTCTTTTCCTTTTATGTTCAAATATTAATTCTATATATGTATCTTCTGTTGTTGCAAATTTACTTCTTAATGATGTTATAGGTCTATTTGAGCCACTTACTTCATTGAATAATGCGTATGATACAGCATCAAATATTGTTGTTTTCCCTGCTCCTGTATCTCCTGTTATTAAAAATATATTATTTGAACCTAACTTTTGGAAGTCTATTTCTACTTCATCTTTATATGGTCCAAATGCTGACATCTTTAAATTTAATGGTTTCATATATAATGTCCTTCCTTTTTTAATGGTTTAATATTCTTTTGTTATTTTTATATTATAAGATTGTATTACTTTTGGCTTTTCGTTTTTTCTATTACTTTTTTTATAATTTCACTTTGTTCTTTATCTAGTTTTACAGAATTTTGAATTCATAAAAATCATTAAATAGTTCATATTCGTTTTTTCTTTGATTTTTTCAAAATTTTCTATATGTGTATCACTATTGTATGATTTTGAGTTTAATATATCTAAACTTAATGTATTAGGATATATTTTTCTTATTTGACCTATTGCATCATATATTGCTTCTTCATTTGTTATTATTGCTTTATATAGTCTTGTTGATTTGTTCCTTTATAATTTTCTTCTTTTATTAATTCTTCTATTGGTCCTTGTATCTTCCTCATATCTCTTAATGGTTTTAATGGTTTTAGTTTATAATCTAATTTTCCTTCTTTTTATTTCTATTATAACAGCTGATTTGTGATGATTTACTTCTGAAAAACGAATATTTTAACATTGTTCCTGAGTAGCGTATTTTTTCGTTTCCTATTTTTTGTGGTCCATGTATATGTCCTAATGCTACATAATCAAATTCTGAAAAATTTGATGCGTCTACATTATCTATTCCTCCTATATTTATTGTTTCTGATTCAGATGTTTCTGGATTGATTGTTCCACTTGTTACAAATTGATGTGCCATTAATATGTTTATTTTGTTTTTATCTATTTTTCTTTTTGATATTATTTGTTTTTATTGCATCATTATATGTTTCTATTTTTGTGTTTTCAAAATATTGTTTGACTTCTATTGGTTTTATAAATGGTAACATATATATGTTGATTTTTCTGTTAATTCTACTTTTCTTATCTTCCCAGTATATGTTGTTTGTATATATAATCCATCATTTTCGAATATTTGACTTCCAAAGTTTAATCTTTCTTTTGAGTCGTGATTTCCTGATATTATAAATACTTTTTACTTTTAATATTTTTATTAAGGTATTTAAAAATTTGTTTAAAATGTCTACTGCATCTGCTGGAGGTATACTTCTGTCATATATGTCTCCTGAAATTAATACCGCTTCTATTTTCTCTTTTTCTATTATTTTTTCTATTTGTTTTAACATGTATTCTTGATCTTCTAAAAGTGATTGCTCATATATTATTTTTCCTATATGTAAATCTGATAAATGTAATATTTTCATTCTATTTCCTTTCTGATTTTTTAATTAGCTATTTTTTAGTGATAGGAAATACTTATATATCATTGCTGCTGCTTCTTCCCTAGAAGCTGTACCTTGTGGTATAAGTGTTTTTCTGTTGTTCCTGTTATTACTCCTGTTCCAACAGCCCAGTTCATTCCCCATTTTGCAAAATCTGATATTTTATTACTATCACTAAATTTTGTAAAGTCTGCATTTGTTTTTTGTATGTTCCTTTATATATGCTATATTGATTTAACATAACTGCTAATTGTTCTCTTGTTATTAGATCATTTGGTCCAAATTTTCCATTATTGTATCCATTTACTATATTGTTTTTTTGATGCCCATTTTACTGCTGAATAATAATATTCGCTTGTGTTTTGTACATCTGGAAATTTACTTTTTCCAGATACATTTGGTTTGCCTTCCATGTTATGCAATATTGTTACTAACATTCCTCTTGTTAGTTTCATTTTTGGTGAAAATGTTGTTGATGTTGTTCCAGATATATATTTGTTACCATACATATATTTTATTGCTTTATAGCTCCAATCTGATTTTTTACATCTGTAAATGGTAATTCTTTTTTGGTTCTGGAAGTGGATCTGTATTGGGCTTATTTGGATTTTTCTTCTGTTTTATATTGCTTTTTTTCTTTACTATAATTTTTTCATCAGATTTTTACACATAATTGTGTATATATAATTATCTAATGTAACTGCTTTTACTTTTGATATAGCTGTGTCTATGTCTATTGTTGATTTTTCATCAAATATATTGTTTAATGTATCGAATTTATATAATTTTGCTTTTTGCACTGTCATCTGACGTATTCATAAGTACATATATGCAATTTTGTGCTGTTACTATTTTTGAAAGCTAAGTTCTATGTTTGAATTTATTGGTTTTAAGGTGTCTCCATCATATATATATATCATTGCTTTTTGTGTATTTTCTTTTCCTAATGATATATAGATTTTATTGTTAAATGATTTTATGTCATAACTTCCTGAGGACATTGTGTTTTCTATTTCTGTGAACTTTCCGTTATTATATTTATATAATTTTATTTTGTTTCCATTTGTTGATCTTACAGATGTATATATGTTTCCATTTAATTCTACTACATTTGCTTGTCCACAATATTTTCCATTAAAATATGTACCTAATTCTGTTTTTGTTTTGTTGTTTATTTCTATTAGTCTTGCTGTTTCGCTGTTTTCTCCTACACAAGTAATATATAACTTGTCTATATAGTTTGTTATTCCAAATTCTCCTATTATGTTATTTATTTTTTGTAACATCTTCCCATTTTTTTGTTGTGTTGTTTAATTCTTTTATTTGTAGAGTTCCATACATTGAATAACATAAGTATAATTTGTTTTGTGTTGTTATTAAATCTATTTGTGTTATAGGGTATATTTCATTTATATTTAATGTTGATATTTCTTGCTTCCAGTTTGTTCCGTCATAAGTTTGTGTATATATTTTATTGTTTGAGTATGTTACTGTATATATTGTGTTTTTATAATTGGCTATTCCTATGTTTTTATTATAGTCTTGTTCTGTTAAGTCTTTAAAATTTGTGTTCTTCCATAAATCTGTTTCTGAAATTTCTGGTATTGTTACTGTGCATGTCATTGAGTCTCCTGCACTACTTGATATATTGCTTATTGTTATTCCTGAATTTGTTCCGTCTGAAAATGTTAGTGCTCCATCTTCTATTTTTTTACTTAAGTCTGTTGTTCCAATTGATGTTCTTCCACTTTCTTGTGATAAGTATGCACTTAATATTCGTGCTTCTTCTGTGTTTTCTGAAAATTCTTTTCCTGGTTCATTTGGCCTAAATATGTACACTCCTGTTTGATTGAAATTATTGCTTAGTCCTTCTACTGTGGTATTTATTCTATATACTATTATTCCTGAACCACCTATTCCTCTGTCTAATGAATTTTCGTCTGTGTAGCTTATTGGTGCTTTTTTTTCTAAATTCTATTACAAATACTTCATCATCATTTAATGGTGATTTTATTATATATGCTTGATTTCCATCTTTGTTATCTTGCCTATCTAGTGTTACTGTTTGACTTTTTGTTATTGTATCTATATCTAACCAGTTTGTAAAATACATTCTTAAATATGCTAGCGGATATGGCATATATCTACTTGCTGCTCCCATTATGTCCCAACTGTATACTGGTTTATCATTTCCACTACTTCTGTATAAATCTGGATATCCTAATGTATGTAAAAATTCATGTGCTATTACTCCTGATTGGCTTGATACTATTGAGTCTATTAGTGCATACGTGTTTAATATGTTATATGCTCCTATTTTCTTTCCAGACCAATATGCTTCTGCGTCATAATCTGATTTGTGTAATACGAATGTAGAGTGGTCTATTACTTGTTGTTCATTTCCTCCTTTTAGTACTACTGTTAAGTTGTCTATATATCCATCTCCGTTATAGTCTACTATTTTGTCTTTTTATTCCTGGTATGTTTTTTATTAGTTCGTCTATTATTAGTGAGTCTACATTTCTTTTGATATGCTGAACTTTTGTCTGTTTTTAATTCATAAGATGTTATTTTTTGTTCCATCATCTTGTGGAAATATGTTTTTCAAGTGAAATTTTCCATAAGATATTGTGTTTAAATAGTTTGTTGCTGATCTTCCATGTGTTCCGTCATATAATTTTATGATTTCGTTTCTGTTTTCTTCAAAGTATTTTTTGTCTTGTTCTGAATTTTCTCCTGCAAAGTGTGCGAATAATACTATATTTGCAAAATTTTCTTCTTTGGCTTCTGATGCTTTTGCATATACTGCGTTTTCTGCTTTTATTCCTCCCCACATTATTAGTATTAATAATATTACTAGTATTTTCTGATTTTGTTCATTTTTCTTTTCCCCTTTCTTTTTTGGTAGTGTATTTTTTAGAAGCTGTGTCCTTTTTTCTTTTGTTTGTCCTTCTATTATTACTATACTATTTTTTTTTACTTTTTAGTCAATGGATTTTTGAAAGTTATATTGCTTTTTCTTGTGTATAAAAATACTAGTAATTGTTGTGTTTTAATTATTTTTCTTTATCTTATTGATTTTTGAACTAATGTTCTGTATAATATCATTGTCAGGGGCTGATAATATGATTGAAAAAATTTTGAAGAAAAAAATAAAGCTATTATTCATAAAAATAATTCTTTAAATAGATTGGATTTGTCTTTTCTTAAACATATAGAGCAGTGTGAATACAAAAAAAAGTAACTTGTTGGCTTATTGGATTAATGATTTTTCAATTTACCATGATGAAGAGGCGTCATTTAATATTTCAAAGTCTGGTGTATATTCTCGTGGTGATGTAATTAAGGTGAATTTAGGATTCAATATTGGAAATGAACTAGGTGGATTACATTATTGTATAGTATTAAATAAATATGACAACTTAAAAAATGGTGCTTTAAATGTTATTCCTTTAACTTCAAGAAAAGATAATAAAAATATGATTCTTCTTCTGTTAATTCAGGAAAAGAATTGTATAATATTTTTCAAATGAAAATAAAAAAAAGAAAAGCAAAATTACAATTAATACTAGATGAGTTAGAAAAACTTGAAGCTATTACTGTTGATTTTCAAAATGCAATTGAAAAGAACAAAAATATATAGATAAAATGGAGCAAGAAGTTTATAAAATGGAAAAGATAGTATAGCTTTAATTAATCAAATAACAACTATTAGTAAACAAAGAATTTTTAAAGATACCGTAAGAAGAAATGTAAAAATTTCTAATAACTCTCTTGATTTGATTGATAAACAAATTATTAAATTTTTACACACTAGTTTGGAGAACTTTCTTATAAATAAAAGGAGAGTTGCTATGAACTCTCCAAAATCATTTAGGCTCCCGTCTTACTACTATTGTAGTAGAGGGTTAAGTTAAATATATTTTAGCATATTATATTTAACCTGTCAATATATAATTGATATTATTATTATATGCTTTTATTTTTTAATTTATACAATTATTTTTATATATTTTAAAATAATAATTTGCTTTATCAATTAAAAAAAAGAAGCGGATTGTTATAAAATATAATAAATTGAAAGGAATGATTAATCTTGTTAAAAACTGAAGAAAACCCAGATTATATAAACTCTTTTTTAGATTATAGTACTACAATGCTAAACAAATCTCCTAATAGTATTAAAGAATATAACTATGATTTGGCTATGTTTTTAAAATTTATAAAGATACATTTTGGCTTAACTGATGAAACAGATTTTGCTAAAATATATATTAAAGATGTTTCTTTGGATACTATTAAAAAAATCGAATTAAATGATATTCATGCTTTTATAGGATATTTGGCAAGAGAACAAAATAGTAAGCCTGCTACACGTGCTCGCAAAGTTTCTACTATTAGAATATTTTTTTAAGTATTTAAGTCAAAAGGCAAAAATTATTGATAAGAATCCAGCTCAGAACTTGGAAACTCCTAAACTTAATAAAAGATTGCCTAAACATCTTAATTTGGAAGAAAGTAAGAAATTATTAGCTGTTACTGATAATGAAGATAATAGAAATCATGAGAGAGATTATGCTATTTTAACAGTTTTCTTAAATTGTGGTTTGCGTCTTTCTGAACTTGTTGGTATTAATATTCAAGATATTGATTTTAGTGAAAATAAAATGAATGTTATTGGTAAAGGTAATAAAGAGCGTACTATTTACTTGAATAAGGCCTGTGTTAAAGCTATTGGCGAATATCTTGCTGTTAGACCTAAAAATGGTGTAAAACCAGATAAATTACATTCTGACAAGGCTCTTTTTCTTAGTGAAAGAAAAGAACGTATTAGCAGAAGAACTGTTCAGCATATTGTTTATACTAAACTTTTGGCTGCAGGATTAGATCCTTCTAAATATTCTACTCATAAATTGCGACATACTGCTGCTACTTTAATGTATCAATATGGCCAAGTTGATATTAGGGCTTTGCAAGTTTTACTTGGTCATGAAAGTATTTCAACTACTGAAATTTATACTCATGTTGATGATTCTCAAGTTAGAAATGCTGTGGAATCTAACCCTCTTTCAGATATGTAACGTAAATATTAGTAATTTTATATATTATTCTTTTTGTTTCTATAATAGAACAAAAGCGGACGTTAATAACATTTGCACTATTATAGAAAAAAAGATTGCCACTGCTATTTTTTTCTTAACAAGTGTCAATCTCTTTTCTGTTGCGTGCTTTAAAAATGTTCTAAAATAAGTCGTTTAAATGTTATCAATGCCGTTTTTGTTCTTCTATATATTTTTATTTCAGTTTTAAATAATATGGCTGAATATCTAGGTAACTATCCATATATAATATATTTCCTTCTGTGTCTTGTACTTTTAAGTTTGGAAATGTTTTTATCATCTTTCTGTTGTCCCAAAACTTGTAAATAAATTTTGCTAGCTTTTCATTTTTCTTCTTCATAAATCGATACATATAATGTGTCTATTTTTTCCTTATTAGGAACTTGAATATCATTTGCATATATCATTCTTACTAAAAAGAAATCTAATGCAAATGCTGTTAATATACAATCTATAAATAAAAATATTGTTACTACTATTGTTGATATTTTTAATGTTTTTATTGTGAATTTACTTTTTATCCAATTTATTAGTTTATCTATTTTTGGATTTAATGATGCCATTAAATATATTGATAAAAAATCCCCAAAATAGTGAAAAAATATACACATACTCTTCCATTTATATTTAATGGCATATCTGAATAATCCCACCATTTTACTCCTAATATCATTTCTCCTATCCAACTAACTAGATATTCTGTTATTGAGCCTATTATAAATCCTCCTAAGAATAGTGCATTGTATTTTTTCCGTATTTATATAAGAATATTATCATTATACATGCTCCTAATCCATATATCGCACAAAATGGCCCATACAAAAAGCTTTGTCTACTTTCCCATACTCCTTTTGTTACTATTCCAAATATTGTTTCTATTATATATCCAAAAAAACTATATATTATGAAATATGCTAAAATTCTCCATATTGATATTCCCATTATTTTAAATGTCTTTTTTTTCCCATCTTTTTCCTTCCTTTTACTCTTTATTGATATTCTCTTTGTCATTAAAATGTTGATGTTTTTGATTCCGGTCCCAAAACACTAATGATTTTTGTCCGTCCATGAATCATCATATTATAGGGCTTATTTGTTCTTCATCTAATGCAAATTCTATTGTTTTTATTATCATATTGAAATCTGCAACAATTGACCTTGGTTTTGTTATTGGATTGTCTTGCTTAAATGGCACAAAATAATAATTTCTTCTATACAATAATTTACCTATGTTTTCTGCATTTGAACCTAATCCATTATTTGTTGATACCGCTATTACTAATGGTCGATTATTCCTTAAGTGTGATTTGGCTGCCATTGTTGCTGGTGTATCTATTATATCACATGCAAGTTTTGATATTGTGTTTCCTGAGCATGGTGCTATTACCATTATATCTGTCATTTTCTTTGGCCCAATTGGTTCAGCCTCTTGTATAGTGTGTATTATCTTTTTTCCCTGTTATTTCTTCTATTTCATTAATAAAATCTTGTGCTTTGCCAAATTTTGTGTCTAAATTATAACTATTGTAAGACATTATAGGTATTACTTCTGCTTCATTTTTATTAATTCTTTTATTAATTGGTATGGTTTTACTGAATGTACAAAATGAACCTGTAAGTACATATCCTATTTTTTTACCTTTTACTTTCAAAATTTACTCCTCCTTTCAGCCTTTATATATATTATGTTTTTTGTAAATTTTGAAATGTTTTTGTCGATTTTATTATTTTATTTTATAAGTGACAATGTTATTAATGTCCTCTTTTTGTTCTGCAGAAAAAACATCTGCATTAAAATTGTTGCTCCTATAATGCCTGCATCATTTTTTAGAGTTCCAAAGTAAATACTGGTACACTTTTAGTCATCTGCTAGTAGTTTTTGTGTTTTGAATTTTTCTTCTATTTTTTCTAGAAATAAATCTTGATAATATGAGAAGCTTCCTCCAAATCCAACTGCTTCAGGTAATACAATATCTATTATACTTGATAATCCTGTGCAAAAATTTTGTATATAATTATCTATTATTTTTTTTATTGGTTCTTCATTTTGATGTGTTTCTAAATAATCATGTACTTCTTTTCCTGTCATATTTTCCTTTTTTTAAGTATTCTTGTAAACTTCTTTTTTAATGCTGTTATTGAGCCATATGTTTCAAAACATCCTTTTTTCCACATTTACATTGTCTTCCATCTTTTTCTATTATCATATGACCATATCCATCTCGTTGTAATTTATTATTTCTATAGCTTATTGCTCCTATTCCAGTTCCTATTATTAAAAAGACAGCAGTATTATAATTTTTAGACAGCCATATACTTTTTCCGCTTTTCCAGCACAAAAACTGTCTTTGTTTACTGTTACTGGAATTTTAAAATATGGTTCTAATATTTCTACAAAATTGATTCCTTCTAATTGTTTCAAATTTGGAGAAATATATAGTCTTTTTCTTTTAATCTTCCTGCTATGGAAATTCCTACTTTTCGATTTTTTTTTTTTTATTATTTCTGATACTTTTTTTTATATATTTTACTATGTTTTTCTTATTTCTTTTTGAAACTTTTTCATCATAATTATATTCTTTTTTGTCTATAATTTTATTTTCTTCTACTTTTGCAATAGCTATATGACTACCACCTATATCAATTCCTATTTTCATATAAATTTATTTCCTTTCTTGCTCTGTAGTAAAAGCTGATATAATAGCATATGATATTATATTTAATAATTGTATGTAAAAATTCATTTTAATATATATTAAAATGCTAAAAAACGGACATTAATAAACATAATTTGTCTGCTTCTTTACTGTTTATAGAAAATTTGGGCTTTTAAATAAAATAATTAATAATATTTTATTTTAACCAGTCTGGGTTTGCTAAATACCAATCAATTGTTTTTATTATTCCATCTTCAAATTTTGTTTTTGGCTCCCATCCTAATTGTGTTTTTATTTTAGTTGGGTCTATTGCATAACGATAATCATGTCCTTTTCTATCCTCTACATATTCGATTAAATCTTCTGATTTTCCTAAATGTTTTAATATCAATTTTACTATTTCTATATTTCTTTTTCGTTATGTCCTCCAATATTATATCTTTCTCCAGAAATTCCTTTATGGAAAACTAAATCTATTGCTTCACAATGATCTTCTACATATAACCAATCTCTTATATTTTTTCCTGTTCCATAAACTGGCAATTTTTCATTGTTTAATGCTAGTTTAATCATGTGTGGAATTAATTTTTTCATTGTGCTGATATGGTCCATAATTATTTGAGCAGTTTGTTACATTTACATTCATTTTAAATGTTTCTTTATATGCAAATGCTATTAAATCTGAACTTGCTTTTTGATGCAGAATATGGGCTACTTGGCTTAATAGGAGATTTTTTCTGTAAAGTATCCATCTTCTTTTAAAGAACCATATACTTCATCTGTAGATATATGTACAAATTTGTTTTCGCTTCCCTTCTCCCCATGTTCTTTTTTGCTGCTTCTAATAATGTATGTGTTCCTATTACATTTGTATGTGTAAATATAAATGGATTTTTTATACTATTATCTACATGTGATTCTGCTGCAAAATGTATTACTCCATTTATATCATATTTATTGAACAAATCTAATACAAAATCAAAATCACATATATCTCCTTGTACAAAAGTAATTTTATCCATTACTTTTTTTTAAATTGTCCATATTTCCTGCATATGTTAATTTATCTAATACTATTACATTATAATCTGGATGTTTATTTACAAAATATTCTGCAAAATTTGCTCCTATAAATCCTGCTGCTCCTGTTACTAATATATTTCTACTCATTTCCTATATCTTTCCTTTCAATTGTAATTATTTTTCAATCTTTAAATTTTTAAATAAATCTGTTTGTTTCAATTCTTCAAGTGATGGCCATTTTCCGTCTTTTTCTGAAGTCAATAAATCTTCTACTGCCATATTTCCTAAAGGCCAATCAATAGCTACATCTTTATCATTCCAAGCTAATCCACCTTCAGCTGTTGGATTATATACATCATCACATTTATATGTGAATTCGGCTTCGTCTGATAATACTAAAAATCCGTGTGCAAATCCTTTTTGGTATCATAAACATTTTTTTGTTTTCTTCTGTTAAAACAACACCTTCCCATTTTCCATATGTTTTTACTTCCTGGGCGTAGGTCAACTGCCACATCAAATACTTCACCTTTAATACATCTTACTAATTTGCTTTGTGTATTTTCTTTTTTGAAAATGTAGTCCTCTTAAAACTCCTTTTCTTGATTTTGATTGATTGTCTTGTACAAAATGGTAATGTAATCCTATTTCTGCAAATTCTTCTTCACTATATGTTTCCATGAAGTATCCTCTATTATCTCCAAAAACAGTTGGTTCTATTACATATACCCTTCAATACTTGTTTTCGATTTTTTTAAATTTTCCCATTTGATTCGCTTTCCTTTCTTTTTTTACTTCTTTTTTTAGTAAAATATAAGTGTAATTCTGTTTAGATATGTTCTATTTTATTAATGCTTTTTAAATATTTTCCATAGTCTGTTTTCATATATTTATCAGCTAATTCTGATAGTTGTTCTGCTGTTATCCATTTGTTTTGATAAGCTATTTCTTCTGGACAACATACTTGTAAGCCTTGTCTTTTTTCTATTGTTTGTACAAAGCTTGCTGTTTCTAGTAATGCATCATGTGTTCCTGTATCAAACCAAGTCATTCCTCTTCCAAATGTTTCTACATATAATTTATGCATTTTCATATATTCTTCATTTACTGTTGTTCTTTCTAACTCTCCCCTTGCAGATGGTTTTACATTTTTAGCTATTTCTATTACATCATTTGTGTAGAAGTATAGTCCTGGTACTGCATAATCTGATTTTGGATTTTCTGGTTTTTCTTCTATTGAAATTGCTTTTCCATTTTCATCTATTTCTACTACACCATATGCTCTTGGGTCTTTTACTTTATATCCAAATATTGTTGATTCATTTTCTCTTTCATTTGCTCTTTTTAACATTTCTGATAAGTGAGAACCATAAAACATGTTGTCTCCTAATATCATTGCTACATTGTCTTGTCCTATAAAATCTTCTCCTATTATAAAAGCTTCTGCTAATCCATTTGGTTTTTCTTGAATTTTATATTCAAAATTCATTCCCCATTGAGAGCCATCTCCTAATAGTGTTTTTAAATGTTTCACTATCTCTTGGTGTTGTTATTATTAGTACTTCTCTAATTCCTGCTTCCATTAATACTGATAATGGATAATATATCATTGGTTTGTCATATACTGGCATTATTTGTTTTGATATTGCATGTGTTAGTGGATATAGTCTTGTTCCACTTCCTCCTGCTAATATTATTCCTTTTCTGTTTTTCATTTAAAAAGTTCATTCCTTTCTTATTTTGACTTCCCATAATTGTATTTATTTTTATATTAGCAAAAAGGGTAGGAGTATGGAGTTGTAGGCTTCTCCATATCTACCTTTTTATATAATAGCTTATTATTAAACTTCTTTCCAAGGATTACAATGTGCTTAATAATAGTTATTAACTTAAATTAATGTAATTCTGTTTCTAAATAACGTTTCAAACCCTCTTCCCATTCAGGTACTGTTACCCCTTGGTCTAATAGTTTTTGTTTATTTAGCTTAGAATTTTTTGGTCTTTTTTAGCTGGCCTTATAAATTCTTCTGATGTTACTGGTTTTACATTGCATTTTATGTCAGCTAATTCAAATATTTTTTTAGTGAAATCATACCATGTTGTAAATCCTTGATTTGTTGAGTGATATAATCCATATGGTATTTTCTTTTCTATTGCTTCTGCTATAATATTTGCTAAATCTTCTGCATATGTTGGACTTCCATGTTGATCTGCTACTACTGATATTTCGTCTTTTTCATTTCCTAGTTTTAACATAGTTCTTACAAAGTTGTTTCCATCTCCATATAACCATGCTGTTCTAAATATATAATATTTATCTGTATTTGCTTTTACTTGTTCTTCTCCATGTAATTTTGTTTTTCCATATACTGTAACTGGTCCTACTGCATCTGTTTCTACATATGATTTTGTTACATCTAAATCTCCATCAAATACATAATCTGTACTAATATGAACTAGTGTTGCATCAACAGCTTTTTGCTGCTTTTTGCTAAATTTTTCTGGTCCATTTGCATTTATTTTTTCTGCTAAGTCATATACTTCTTCTGCTTTGTCTACTGCTGTAAATGCTGCGCAGTTTACTATGTATTCTGGTTTATTTTCTTCTACAAATTTCATTACCGCTTCTTCATCTGTTATGTCTAGGTTTGCTACATCTGTGCATATTAATTCGTTTCCTTCTTTTAGTCTGGCTCTTACTGATTTTGCAAGCATTCCATTTGCTCCTGTTATTAATATTTTCATTATTTTCACATTCCTCTCTTTAAATACTATTTATATATTTTATCTTTTTTTTTTCTTCCTGCATATCATATCA
>VOFB01004665.1_pt1 | contig 49281 bp, 85 predicted proteins | sample 5384141 | NCBI WGS metagenome assembly VOFB01 (sample SAMN12384721, study PRJNA508395) | human gut metagenome | isolation source: healthy gut A | host: Homo sapiens | reverse complement strand
GACGGCGCAGTGGCGGGCTTCTTCTGCTATCCCCGGATACCCTCCGGGAGGAGGAAGGAACGGAGAAGATCTTCGACTTCCGGGACAAACTGGAAGAAGTGTTCACCACCGGTGACGGACCGGAGGTGCTCACCCTCACCGGCGGAGCCACCACCGGCTTTGTGCTTTGTGCTGCTGTCTAAGGCAGAATGGGATAAAGAGCAGTTCATCCGGGACATGAAAGAGACATGGAACATCACCGTGGAGGAATACGACGCCAGTGAGGAGAAGGACGACGATGCACTGGTATTCGAGGTAGGTGATATGCTCGCCGCTGTCAGTCTGGCGGCCTATCCCATCCCCAACGGCGAAGCGGAACTGAATGCAGAAAACAATTATATGTGGGAGGATGCGGTCCAAGTTGCCAGGGAACACCGCGCCCATCATGGTGGCTATTCTGGGTAAAGAGGAAAAGATTCTGGAGAAAGGTAAGCTCTTCACCAAGCTGGTGGCCGCCTGCTGCCGCCAGAAATGCCACTGGCATCTACACCAGCGGTGTAGTATTTGAACCGCGCTTCTACGAGGGCTTTGCAGACATGATGCGGGAGGACGAGCTGCCCATCTTCAACTGGATCTGGTTCGGCCTCTGGCGGATGAGCATGGCATGAACGGCTACACTTACGGCATGGAGGCGTTCGGAAAAGACGAGATGGAGGTGCTGGGCACCGATGCCAAGCCAAGCGACCTGCGGGACTTTTTGGCCAGCCTTGCTTCCTATGTGCTGGAGAACGATATGGAACTCCACGCTGGGGAAACCATCGGTTTTGATGCAGATGATAAGCACACCATCACCCGCAGCCCTGGCGTCGGTCTGCCGGAGGAGCAGATGACCCTGAACGATGACCCGGACGATGAAGCGCCCGAGGATGAAGAAACCGGTGTTCCCGAGGTCTACACTGAGGAGGAGATGGAGGCCGTCGAGGGGCACATTGAGCAGTATTTCGGTAAGGTCGAGAATGTGTTCCATGAGTTTTTCTCCCCCGACATCCATGTGGACATCTGCATCGTGCCGCCCTCTGAGGAGCGGGACTATTATACCCTGGTAACCATGGGTATGGGTGCTCACCGGATGAATGTGCCGGAGGAACTGGCGGAATACAAGCTGGAGCGGGCGGAGCTGGCTATTGCTCTGCCTGCGGACTGGAAGCTGGATCAGGAGTCCATGAAAGACGAAAAGTGGTACTGGCCCATCCGCCTGCTGAAAACATTGGCCCGCCTGCCCATTGCCAGCGATACCTGGCTGGGCTTCGGCCATACCATGGACAATGAGGAGGACTTTGCAAAGGGCACAAAGCTGTGCGCCGCCATTCTGACTGGCCCACAGGATACCGAAGATGGCAGCGAGGTCTGCATCCTGCCGAGTGGCGAGGAGGTCAACTTCTATCAGGTGATTCCTCTCTACCGGGATGAATTGGAATATAAGGCTGGCGCATGACGCGGATGCTCTGTTCGGCAAAATGAACGGAATCAGCTTTGTGACTTAAATACCCGTCCCAACGCCATGACCATGGGCAAACTTTCAGCAATGATGACGGCGGCGGTGAAATGGACGATGCTGATGGCACCTGGAAACCATTCAGGAAAAGGAACTGCCTATTGACCCGCATCAATGCTTATAACCACATGGCCATCTACCTGCGCTGGTGCATGGAGCACGACCTGATGGGTGAGGACTTCCTGAAAGAATACAGCGGTGGCCAAAAGGTCAAAGCTGATCCTGCCAGTGTGGATCTGCGGGAGTTTATCCGGGATGAGCTGGACGGCTGTCTGTTCTCTGTGCTATTCAATCAGCAAGGCCGTGCCTTTGCAGGCTATTACTACGGAGAGGGCGACAGCCCCTACTATCCTGCCGATGTTGACGACAACGCCCTCCGCTTCTTCGGCCCGGAGCGGTATCACTCTGATGAGTTCCAGGATGAAGCCTACCTGTTCATCCCCTTTGACGAGGACTACTATCAGGCTATGGCAGAGGTGATCGGGGAACGGTTCAAAACTGGCAGGGACAGGACTTCGACGAGGACACGCTGGAGCCTTCCGAGGTTGCTCAGGCCATCATGGAGTATCTGGACTGCGAGTGTACCTATTTCCCGTCCATGGCAGATGATGACCCCATTATGTCGGCATACAGCTATGCCAAACGGGAAAGTGTCCAAGAGGGCTTTGTGCCGGTGCTCATCAAGGCGGATGATGAAACGCTGTTGGAGTGCCTGGTAATGAATGCCGACCCGGAGAATGAAGCAGACATTTACGAATTTGACCCCAAAGCTGTGGCAGGAGTACCGGAAGAAGATGCTCTCCACCTCTGTCAAAGACGGAAAGGCGGTTTTGGAGGAATTGACCGGCCAGCGCAGGGAAGAAGCCGAGGACGATGACTTGGACTGGGAGGAGGAAGTCCTGGGCGAGATGGAGGGCGGCTATGAGAATAACCGTTTCTCCTGCTACTGGGATTCCGGCAGCGGCATGACCTACCCTCTCATTCTGGCGAAAATTCCGGTGAAGAACCCCTGGGAGATCTTCGCGTATCTGCCCTTTGGAAATTGGAACGAGTGTCCTGATACGCCGGAACTGATGGCGGTGGCAAAATACTGGTTTGAGCAGCATGGTGCCATCCCGCCGCTATAAGCCACGATGAGCTGGAGTTCCTGCTCCCGGCCCCTGTCCACAAGGAGAAGGCCATGGAAGTGGCTGTGGAGCAATATGGCTTCTGCCCCGATGGATCGAGAATGAGGATGGAAGCCATTGGCTCCTTTGGCTGATGTGCTGCGGCAGTCCACCGTCTGGTACCTCTGGTGGGATTGATGGGAGATTGTGACCATGAACGAATACCTGAAGCAATATATTGAACTCCAAAAGCAGTTTCGGGAGACAAAAGGAGATCCGGACAGTGTCCGCGCTCTCTATGGCTTCAAGGAGGACCTGGAGCACTCCGAGGACAAACAGGCCAAGGAGGTGTTGGTGGATGTGTATGATCTGCTGGACTTCAAGAAGGACGCCTACGAACTGCTCTGCCAAATCGGAAATCGTTCCGATAAAAAGACCCTCAAGCGGCTGGGTACGCTGAAGGACTATGCGGAGAACTGGGGCAACCACTATGCCCTCCCCAGGCCAAAAACGCCGGAGGAAAAACAGAAAGAGAAGGAGCGGCAGGCCCAGCTGGGCCTGCCCACCTTCCGGTATCACCCCACCCCTCTGGAAACCGGCGCTTTTGAGGAGTCCGCGGATGGCGTTGCCTGCGACTGCTGCGGCAGGACGACCCATATTTTCTATACAGGCCCCTTTTACGCTGTGTGGAGGATATTGAGTATCTGTGCCCGGAGTGTATCTCCAGCGGCGAGGCGGCCCGGAAATATGACGGCAGCTTCCAGGACGATTTCTCTGTGGATGATGGTGTGGACGATTCTGAAAAGCTGGACAGAAAAATGACTGCCGTAATGGGGAAACACATCGGAGCAACAGAGTGCTTCTGTTATGATAAGAAAATGGCTGGCTTTGCCGCCCTGGATCATATAGCGGAATTTCAGGACGGCAAGTGCCCGGTACAGCTGATGGTGATGAAATGCGACAAGTTCAAGGGCAAAGGCTTTGATGCCTTTTTGTTGAGTCAGATGTGGGACTGCCAGGAGGACCGAGAGCGGATTTTCCGGGAGTGCCGGTATCAGGTGGTGGCCACTGATATGCTGGCTGCGGCGCTTCCGGCGCTGGAGCAGGCCAACCTGGACGCCGACTTCTTGGAGGCTCTGGCGGAGCTGTACCCCTCATGCGAAGCATTCTATTTCCAGAACTGCGGCAAGCTGTTTCTGGCAGAGGATGTGCGCCCATCAGATTGAGGGCCCGGATCGGTTCATCCGATTTGGCGTCAATGTCCGATTCTTCAACATTGAGGGTACGGAGGATATGCTCATCGACACGGTGGGCATGAGCACCCTGTTTTTTGCCGGATCTCCAGTACCACTTCCACGACATGGACCCAAATTGGGTGGTAAACCATGCCTACAATGTTGCGTCCTACATTCTGGAACATGATAACCCCATTCAGGATGGTGAAACCATAGATGGCGTGGCGGATGGCCAGATGTGTCGGGAGATTCAGTGGAAGTGCCAATATGAGGATGCTCTGATTCAGCCACCCAGAGGGGTGCTGGACATCAACATGGGAAAATATGCATCTGGAGGCCGCTGAGAAACAGCAGGAGCATAATTTTGAGAGCACAAAACTCTATTTAGAGGTGATCACAATGCAGAGTAATATCCGTATCATTGAGCTGCTGCGGTTTCTTTATCAGCAAACCGATGAAGCACATGCGTTACAGTATCTGAGATGATAGAAGTACCTCAAAAAAGCAAAGGATTCCATCTGTGCGTCAAACTGTCTATATACTGACTTGGAGGCGCTGGACACCGCAGGAATTGATATCGTCCAAAATCAAAAGCACAAAACAGATATTTCATTGGCAGCCGCATTTTGAATATCCTGAGTTGAAGATGCTTTGTAGATGCGTGGCATCCTCCAAGGTGATTTCTGCGAAAAATCTCAGGCACTAATTCAAAAGCTGGGACAGTTGACCAGCATCCAACAGGCGGAACAGCTCAAGGTTGGCCAGCCTCTCCAGCCGTGTGAAGCCGCATAACGAAAAGGTCTATTACATCATTGATAGCATTCAGACTGCTATCTTGGATCAACACCAAATCAGTTTCCAATACATGAGTACACGCCAGAGAAAAAAAATCCTGAAACACGATGGATATCGCTATATTCTGGACCCCTATGCTTTTTGGAAGAACGACCATTATTATTTGATTGGATACTCTCATAAGCATAAAATTGCCCATTTTCGTGTGGATCGTCTGACCAGCGTGGAGCCGTTGGATCAAGTTCCAGCCAATGCCTGATTTTGATGTAGCCGCCTATACGAACAAAATGGTTGATATGTTTGCGGCAAGCATGCAGAGCAGGTCAAAACTTCTCTGTTCCAATGAGCTGATGCGGGTCATCATTGACCATTATGGTGAAAGACATCAGATATCTCCATATGATGATACCCACTTTACAGTAATTGTGAAGTCAACCCCAGCGGAACCTTTTATGGGTGGGTTATTTAAGTTTATGGGGAAAAATACGAATTTTGTCACCCCAATCCTGTGTAGATAAAATGCAGGATATCGCTCGTACATTTATATGAGAACCCCCAAGGTGTTAAAGAATTTTAACACCTTGCAGGGAACTCTTTTTTGCCATTGAATAGAACACCTGTTCTGACTATAATGAAATTAAGAGTTCGCTACACAGCGAACACCCTCAATAACAGGAGGCAAGTCACCATGACTTTTTGGAGCGTTTATCTATGCAAAGCGTAAAGAACTTAGGCTAACGCTGCGAGAAACCGCAAAGCATCTTGGTATTGCATGTGGGTATCTCAGTGATGTTGAGCAGAGCCGTCGTCCCGCACCAGAAGGTGATTTTGTAGAACGGATATCTCGCTATCTGGATCTCAGCAAAAACCGATCATGAAAGGCTGCTTGACTTAGCTGCAAAGTCTCGATGAATAGGATTTCTGCCGATCTACCAGAGTATATCATGCAAAGGATATCGTTCGTGCAGCACTTCGTGTTTCTAAAGATGTGAATGCCACCGACGAGGAATGGCAGGCATTCATTGAGCAAATGAAAATCGACCGCGATAAGGGGGCCTACGGTGTCAGTTCCGCGAATTCGCTTGAGACAGTTGAAGCTATTGCACGCAAAATCTGATGGAATATGACAGCTCGCTTCTGAGTAGTGAACCGAGACCGATCCCCATCGAAGCTATCATCGAAGTAAGTTCGACCTAATTCTGGAGTATCACATTCTCCGCAAAAATGGTGCTGTATTGGGAGAAACCATCTTTGATGACGGCCCCGTCATCCTATATGATATGGATGAACGGTCGTATAAAATCATTGCTGTCAGAAAAGGAACGATTCTGATTGATGAACGCCTTTGTGAAACTCGCAGTATCGGGCGACTTCGCTTCACATGTGCCCATGAGCTGGCCCACTGGGTGCTACATAAGAATCTGTATTCTGGGACTGGAAATATTGCAGCATACAATGGACAGTGCTCTACTGACGAGAGCGATGGGTGATAGAGAGACAAGCGGATGCGTTGGCCACAGCCCTTCTGATGCCGCTTCCGCAAATCAAAAAGTGTTTTTATCGTCTCCGCTCCGGAAGAACTATGGAGCAAATAGTTGCAGAGATGGCTCAGATATTTGAGGTTTCCAAACAAGCTATGCAAATTCGCTTGCAGTCGCACAATTTAAATGTAAATAAGGGTGCCTTGGATATAGGGTCCTCACCCAGGACCCTATACCTGCCCCTGATAAGTTTTTTATGCCCAAAATGTTCGCTGGCCAGCGAACAAGGAAGGAGGAAACCATGAGGAAAGAGAGTGCAACAATCCGCAAATGCCACAGCAGACTTTCATCACTTGGTCTGGACAGCACGGTGGCTTTTCATAAGAGCAAGTTGATTCTCAAAATTTATCGGGATGTTGTCTGGGTGTTGAGGAGCGAGCCCAAGAGCTCCAGGAGTATGCCTGGGAATTGGGCGATCAGGACCCTGAGTACCGGACTATGTTATCTGGAGAACTTTGCTCCAGATATAGATTTGCAGGATTTTGAGGAGAAGGTCTGCTGCGTTATCCAAAGCCAAATGCTGGTAGATGTAATCAATCGTGCATTACTACGCCTGAAGCGGTATCCAGATCGAGGAGAGTTGTACTATGAGATCCTCAGCAAGCAATTCATTTACCGTTTCAACAGTACTGAAAAAGAACTTCTGGATGAGTTGAATATGGAGCGCAGCGTGTTTATGACCGAAAAAAGGAGGCGATTTATCTGTTTTCTATCTGTCTGTTTGGCTATGTTATCCCTGAATTGATGGATGGGGTGCCCCGACTTTATCCCGACTAAAGCCCGATACATCCCCGACGGAATCCCTACTCCCTTCCGATTTTGAACCTGCTATACTGGCTACAGTGGCAGGTATGCTCTAAAATTTGAATACTTAACATAAGGACTCGACACCGCTTTCTGCGGTGACCGGGTCCTTTCATTCCTGCCGCAAATATGGCGGCAGGAATGAGCCGGAGGGCGTTATAACGCCCCCCGGCTTTTTTTCTGCCCGGCATTGGAGGGCCGGCATGCGCTGGGAGGCGTTCACTGCCAAGTACCCGTAGCTCCGAGGTTTTGATTCACCAATCAAAATCTTGAAGCTACGGAGGTTTGCCACATGGCAGAAGAAAGAAAATACAGGATTCGGGTAGATGGAATCCTGGTAGATGTTAGCAAAGAAGTGTATCGAGCATATTACAGTATTGAACGACACACTCTCGTACTTTGGATGAGAAAGACATAAGGAATGGCAAGGTCTTATATAGTGACCTCGACACAGATGAACTGCTTGGTGAGGACATGATCCCCGACATGACCTCTGAACGAGTTGAGGATTCTGCCATTTACAGTATCTTGCGTGAAAAACTGCACCAATACCTTGGTATGCTTCCTCCGCAGGATATGGAATTGATACAGGCGTTGTACTTTTGAGTGCATGACAGAACGGGAATATGCACAGCAGATTGGCATTTCCCAAAAGGGTGTCAATAAGCGCCGGCAGAAGGTCTTGGACAAGCTCAGAACCATGATGAAAGCAAAATAAAAAATTTTGGTTCTCAACCCCTCACGAACTCGGCTTAGTAGTGAGGGGGTAAATTTATCTCTCCCTCGTGAACCTTGAAAGCCGAATATCCGATTGTCTGAATACTTTCCTGATGGGGGGCCTCGTGACCGGGGCAAGCGACATTGGAGAATGCGCCAAGACCACCTGTAGGGGCTGTTGCAGATTGACTCGAAGAAAACATTGAATTGAATAAGAGTTCGAGGCTCAACTGCATAATTACCTATCAACGACGGCCAAATAAGGTGCTAAGCGGGTCCATTCGTCCATAAAACAGCCTGTGGCAAGCTGTATCGCAATGATTCCATCAGGGATAATGATACTTCCGTCCAGTCCCAGACGCAAGCAAAGGGGGCGGCCGGCAGAGATCCTGCCGGGGGTGAGATTCCCATGACACGGTGAAGCCAGCCGTGGTTCAGACTAATCGCCCTATGAGCCAGCATTGTATTCGCTGGTTCTGCGCTTGGGGAAGTAGTGTCGAATACGAGCGCAGCATAAAGACAACACAAATGTGAAGTCTTAATATCAGAAGCCATGGGGACCGCTTCTGCCCAAGTACCGTTTATTGACCGGAATATGCCATGTATGCAAGCATTCCAACCAGAGGCGGGAGATGTGGGAGCGGTCCCTATTTTTGTGGTATTAAGCTCTAAAAACTAAGGAGGTGGGTTTCTTGAAAACATATTATCGCGGGGACATTTACTATGCAGATTTGCGGCCAGTGGTTGGGTCTGAACAGGGTGGTATCCGTCCTGTTGTGATTCTCCAGAACAATGTCGGGAACCGGTACAGCCCCTACTGTGATTGCAGCTCCCATAACCAGTAGGAGAAAGACAAACCTTCCAACCCATGTTAGTATCAATCGGCAGGTAGACAAACTGCGTTGCAACTCTGTAATCTTAATGGAGCAGATTCGCACAATCGATAAGTCCAGACTCATGGATCGGATTGGAGTACTTAACGACTACGAAATGCAACAGGTTAACCAGGCACTCGGAATCAGTGTTGGCTTGGTGTGAGGAAAAACACACCACATTATCAATAGCCGTCCTCAGTGTAGGTTTAATGCTGGGGCTTTTGGCGCTATAATGATGGTGACAATTTACAATAGCGGGCATAGAACAAGTGTGCTATAATGGCGTTAAATTAGCAGTACACATTATATAGGGAAAGGAAGTGAGTCAGGTATGAAGGAACGAACCTACATCTGCTGCGATCTCAAAAGTTTTTTTATGCAAGTGTAGAATGTGTGGAGCGCGGATTGGACCCGATGACAACAAACCTTGTTGTGGCGGATCTCCGTCGCAGAGAAAAACTATCTGCCTGGCGGTCACCCCATCCCTAAAATCCTATGGTATCTCGGGACGGGCACGGCTCTTCGAGGTAGTGCAGAAGGTGGCAGAGGTCAATGCCAGACGCAGGCAGGCGGCTCCCGGACGGCAGCTTACTGGTTCGTCCTGGAACGACCCGGAAGTACAGCGAGACTCTTCTCTGGCACTGGACTACATTGTTGCTCCACCCCGGATGGCGCATTATATTGACTGGAGCACTAAAATCTATGGCGTTTATCTGAAATATCTGGCTCCCGAGGATATTTTTCCATATTCCATTGATGAGGTCTTCATGGATGTCACCAACTACCTGGACACCTATAAGATGACTGACAGAGAGCTGGCTCAGACGATTATTTTGGATATACTGAAAACCACCGGAATCACTGCTGCGGCCGGAATGGGGCCAAACCTATATTTGGCCAAGATCGCCATGGATATTGTAGCAAAGCATGTCCAGCCAGATAAGGATGGTGTACGGATTGCCAAACTAAACGAGATGACCTACCGGAAACTGCTTTGGAGTCACCGCCCGCTCACGGATTTTTGGCGGGTCGGCAGAGGGTACGCCACCAAACTGGAGGCGAATGGCCTGTACCACTATGGGCGACATTGCCCGGTGTTCCATTGGGAAGCCCACGGACTATCACAATGAGGAACTGCTCTACCGCCTCTTTGGGGTCAACGCAGAACTGCTCATTGACCATGCTTGGGGCTGGGAACCCTGCACCATTGCAGATGTGAAAGCATACAAGCCAGAAAACAAGAGTATCGTTTCCGGTCAGGTGCTTCAGTGTCCCTATCCCTTTGATAAGGCGCGACTGGTAGTCCGCGAGATGGCGGATTCGCTGGCACTGGATCTGGTAGATAAAGGACTGGTCACCAACCAGCTGGTGTTGACTGTAGGCTATGACATTGAAAATCTGGCCACCACCGAGGGGGCGCAGCGTATGCAGGAGAAACCACCACGGACCGTTACGGACGAAAGATTCCCAAGCACGCTGTAGGGACAGAAAATTTCTCCTATACATCTTCGGCAAACGATCTACTGGAAACAATCACCGCTCTCTATGATCGAATCGTGGACAAGGCGTTGCTGGTTCGTCGTCTCAGTATCAGCGCAAATCGTCTACTTCATGAAGAAAAAAGTACCCAAGCAGGACGAGGTGGAGCAGTTGGATCTCTTCACTGACTATGCGGCAAAGGAAAAGCAAAAGGCAGAAAACGCAGCTGAACACGCTCGGGAGAGAAAAGATTCAGGAAACCATACTGGGGATCAAAAAGAAGTTTGGTAAGAACGTATCCTCAAAGGTTTGAACCTGGAAGATGGGGCCACAGCCAGAGAGAAATCAGACGATTGGAGGACATCAGGCATGAGCGGTCCCTATGATGATATTATTTCGCTGCCGCATCCTACCTCTTCCAGACATCCGAGAATGCCTATCTCAGACCGAGCGGCCCAGTTTTCTCCCTTTGCGGCTCTTGCCGGTCACAGCAAGCCCTTGCCGAAACGGCGAGGCTGACGGACCGACAAATTGAATTAAGCGATGATGATAAGGCAGTGCTTGATCAAAAAGCAGCGCATCTTATTGGAGCATATCAAAAGAATGTCCGGAGATTACCGTAACATGGTTCCGACCAGATGAGAAAAAAGGATGGTGGTCAATATATAACAACTACTGGACGCCTGAGAAGAATAGATGAATTCAACCAGGTACTGATTCTGGTAGATGATATAAAAATACCGCTGACCCATGTGGTCGATTTGGACAGCGAAAAACTTTCCGGATATGAACCAGATGGAATGGTGATCCACAAAAAGAGCCGGCTATCGATAAGATAACCGGCTCTTTATGAAAGTAGAATCTCACAGGGCCGCTCATCGGTCTGATGGGTGGCCTTCTATACAAGGAGGCTTTAGCATGAATAAACCGCTCAAAAGCGATACCCCAAAAGCAAAATGAAAATCAATGTACAAGGTTATAAGGTTACACTTTGTTTTGCGGAACGGCCAAACCTGGAAGCAGCTGCCTTTGTAAAGCAATCACTTCTGAGTTCCTATGCAATGCTTCAAAAATAGATCAGGTTGCAAGGCACATTTCTCTCCGAAAACCGATGAATTCCCTGGCAATTCTGGCCGTTGTGTGAGATAATGGGTACGGCGAAAAAAAAGCCAGGAACCTTGAAAATCGAATAGGATGAATTGAGTGTTCGCCCTCTCACAAAACAAAATGAGAGGACGGATATCAAAATGGCTGAAAGAGTTTATTGTTTGTACAGAGTTTCCACCAGTAAGCAGGTCGATCATGATGATCAGAATCAGGCGGACATCCCCATGCAAAGAAAAAGCCTGCCATGACTTCGCAGATAAGATGGGTTGGATTATCGTAGGTGAAGAAAAAGAAACCGGCGTATCCGGCTACAAGGTCAGCGCCGATGATCGGGACAAGCTACAACTTATCAAGAAGTATGCGGAGCAGGGCAAGTTTGACATCCTGCTCGTATTCATGTTCGACCGTCTGGGTCGTAAATCGGATGAAACCCCCTTTGTTGTAGAGTGGTTCGCCAAAAAAGGGAGTCCGCGTTTGGAGCGTGAAAGAAGGCGAGAGCAGAGGTTTGAATCCCACACGGATCGCCTGACCAATTACATTCGCTTTCTGGCAGGCTGATGGTGAGAGCCAGAAAACCTCAATGCGTACCAAACAGCCCTTGGGCAGATGGTTGAAGAAGGACGGTTCCGAGGCGGAAACGCGCCATACGGGTATCGGCTGGAAAAGAGCGGTATCTTCAACAAGCGCAAACATGAGGTGTATATGCTGGTCATTGACGAAGACGAGGCCAGAGTTGTCCGGATGATGTTTGATCTCTGTGTTTCGTCCGGATATGGCAGATGGCGCCTCGCTAACTTCCTCAACGATCATGGCATCAAGAATCGAAAGGGACAAAACTGGCACGACGCCAGTGTGGGGGGCATCCTGCACAACCCGCTCTATAAGGGAATCCTTCGGAGCGGAGAAACCTATGCCGGCCCCTTTGATGAGCTTCAAATCATTGCCCCGGACCACTTTGATCTGGCACAGAAGTTGATGCTGGAGCGAACCAATGAGCGAAAAAGAGCATCGAACAGTGCCGCTGAATACGACAGGACAGTCCCTGCTCTCCGGAAATATCTTTTGTGGACACTGCGGAGGCCGCTTGGTACTTACCACGAACGGGAAAACGGTCCGTCGAGCGGATGGAACAGCGGTTTACAAAAAGCGCATTCGCTATGTGTGATAAAATAAGACACGGCGTCGTCAGGAGTGTACCGGACAGACCGGATATACGATGCATATCGTGGACGGGATCGTCACTGAGGTGCTGCATCAGGTCTTCGACAAGATGCAGGGAGCTTCCAACGACATGATTGTGGGAAGTGCGGTTCAAAAAGCAGATGGCAATGATACGCTCGGAATTGCAGCGGGCCAGAGCCGAAAACACCAAGGCCAATAAGGAATATGAATCCCTCAAGTCCGAGGTGCTGAAGGCGATCCAGGGTAAAAAGCGCCCTGCCGCAAGATGTTCTATCTGAGATGCTGGAGGACGCCCGTCAAAAGGTGCTATCCAGCAGTGAACGCATCACGGAACTTACAGCGGAAACTTGAACGATGGAAACTCAAAGATCGAGGAGATGAAGGCCGAGTTCAACCGGATCGTGTCCTGGTCCAAGATTTTGATGATAGTCCTATGGAAGTCAAAAAGATGATTTGTGGCTACATCATCAAAAAGGTCTCGGTCTGCAAGGACTACGATATCAAGATTGAATTCAACATCAATGTGGAGCAGTTCCTTAACGGTATCGATGGAGTTTCGAATGTGATGCAAGCTAGCTGTCCATAGCACAATAAGCCCTCGCCCATGTCACACCAGTGGCAGGGGTACATATCCTAAGAGATATGGCCAGTTGACAACATAAATCCTCCATGTTAATATAAGTGAGCAAATTGAATTGTTGCGCGGGTGGGAGATGCGCTGTCCCAAACTATCAGGGGGTGTGCCTGCCAGATGGTTCGGGAGAGCGCTACACTGGCAGTGTAGAGGCCAGCGGTTCGATCCCGCTTATCTCCACCAAAAAGCTCGTGAGTGAAGAATAACCTGAAATCATCTGATTTCAAGGTTTTCTTTTCAAAAGTGGAATATTCGGGGGATTTGCAAAGACGCCTGTGCGCTTGATTTTTGATGGAAATTTTTGAAAATCAGAGGTTAGGTATTATGAAAATCAGGATGAATTGCACCGCCACATTGGACGAAACCTTTGCGGATTTCCTCCTTTCCCGCAGGGCAAAGGGGCTTGCGGAAAAGACGCTGGAAAGCTATTCCTCCCAGTGGAAAGCCGTTGCGCGACACTTGGACACAGGAACGGACATTGCCGCCTCAAAGGCAGACTTGGACGCTATGATTGTTTCCATGCGGGACGCGGGGCTTTCTCAACAGTATCAACAGCTACACGCGGGTTCTGAAATCCTTTTTCTCTTGGTGCAATGAGCAGGGGCTGACCTGTCTGAATATCCCCCTGTACAAGGCCGAAAAAGAAACCGTCAAGGAAACTTATTCAGACGCGGAGCTGACCGTGCTTCTGAAAAAGCCCGACATTCGCAAAACAACCTTTGCAGAATATCGGGACTGGGTGATTATCAACTTCTCTTTTTGAACTGCGGGAGCCGCGCCGCGACGGTCAGGGCGATACAGATTCGGGACGTGGATTTAGACGGCGGCGTTGTGTTCTACCGCCACACGAAAACCGAAAGCGCAGGTCATACCCCTTTGCAGCCCCATGATTGCCATTCTGCGGGAGTATGGGCGTTACCGCGGCAGGGGCGCCTACGGACTACCTCTTTTGCACGGAAACGGGTACACAACTGACGGAGAACGGCTTGCGGCAGTCTATCGCAAAGGTACAACACGCGGCGCGGGGTCAAAAGCCGTTCCGCCACACATTCGCGCGTACTTGATTGACTGCGGCGGAGACGCATTCACGCTCCGTTTTTCCACCTTGCCTTATTGCTTTACTTTGACAAGAACTACGACAACTTTTCCCCGCTGGCGCAAATGAAAGCGAACGGCGCGAAAATCAAAATAGCCACTAAAGGCCGCTGACGGCACACGCGGCGCGGGGGGTGGCGGCAGTATTTATATCTGTCAGACAACAAAAGCAGGCGGATGCTCCTACTGCATTTTTCAGAAAACAAATATCCTTTATCGCTCCATAAGCAAAAGGGTTACTTTCTTCCGCCATTGAGAGAATTCATATTCACTCATTTACCTGCGTATAGCCGTCGGTGTCGCATTTCCAATTAAAATTCAAACCTTCTTTCTGACGGCGTGGGAGAAACTTGTTTCTCCCAAAAGCGTATCTTATCTGTAATATTTATATTTATTTCTCTGTCCTCTGCCGTGCCGTTATTTTACGTTCAAAAAAGCGTCTGACGTAAAGGCATAGCCGCTGGCCGTATCGTCTTTCTCTGTATGCGTGGCGCGTTGTGGTGTTTCATAGAAATCCGGTATTGCTGTCCCGCGCTGGACAAGATAGCCCCGATCTATCAACTTGGTGAATTGGTCGCGTATGTATTCCACCGCCTGCCGTATGGCAGCGGGCAGCTGAAACATATAGCCGTTGGCATTGGACGCAAAGTATAAGTAAAGCATGAGCGCGTGCGCAGGTCGCGCGCCGCAGCTTGCCAATGACTGTTCTTGATACCGAGGAAGTCAGACGCGGCGCGTTCTCTGTGTATGGCTATCAGCCGTTGATTGGGTACTGTGTTCGGCATTCTCATTGGAACGGCTGGGAGGGAAAGCCCTCCACCGATGATATATTATCTTCCAGGCTTTCCGATTTTCTCATTCAAGCCGTCGATTGCGTCAAAAAAAGCCGATAACGTAACCACGATGGTCAAACTCACGTCATACTCCTTACCGACTTCGATCTTTCGTTAATTTGCAACACGCAGCGCAGCCGCTGCTATTTGCAATATAATTGTAAATCAACATCCATCCGATAATCGGGAAAAGGGCTTGTTTTTCCGACGGCGGTGGTATAATATTACATTGTTTTAGCGGGTTATCCGCCGTATTTTTGATAATGTGACAAGGAGTGTGAGACAATGACCGAGGAACGAAACACCGCCGCCCCTGAGACGGAGGAGAGCAGAAACTTTATTTTGAACCTAATCGACCAGGACATCGCAGAGGGTGGTCAGTTCAGGGACAGACCGTCCACACCCGGTTTCCGCCGGGCCCAACGGCTATCTGCATCGGACACTGTAAGGCCCTGTGCATCGACTTCGGCACCGCCGAGAAGTTCGGCGGTCTCTGCAACCTCCGCATGGATGACACCAACCCGCTAAGGAGGACACCGAGTACGTGGACGCCATCCAGGAGGACATCCACTGGCTGGGCTTTGACTGGGGTGACCGCTTTTCTACGGGTCCGACTACTTTGAGCAGGACTACCAGTTTGCCGTGGAGCTGATCAAGGGGCTGGCCTACGTCTGTCAGCTGACGCCAGAGGAGTTTAAGGCCAACCGGGGCGACATCGGCATCCCGCTACCTCCCCTATCGGGATCGGCCCATCGAGGAAAATCTGCGGCTGTTCGAAAAGATGAAGAACGGTGAGGTGGAGGAGGAAAGATGACCCTCCGGGCCAAGATCGATCTGGCCAGCGGCAATCTGCAATCTCCGTGACCCCATCATCTACCGCATCCGCTTCATCAATCATCACCGGCAGGGTACCAAAGTGGTGCATCTACCCCATGTACGACTTTGCCCACCCCATTCCAGGATGCTCTGGAGGGGCATCACCCACAGCCTGTGCTCACTGGAGTTCGAGTCCCACCGACCGCTGTATGACTGGGTGGTCAGCAATGTCTCCATCCCCTATTACAAGCCCCGGCAGATCAGGTTTTGCCGTCTGGGCATTGACCACACGGTGATGTCAAGCGTAAGCTGCGTCAGCTGGTGGAGGAGAAGCTGGTCTCCGGTTGGGACGACCCCCGATGCCCACCCTGTGCGGCCTGCGCCGACGGGGCTATACCCCCGTCTCCATCCGCAATTTCTGCGACCGCATCGGCGTGGCGAAGGCCACCTACACCGTGGAGTACGGCTTTCTGGGCATTGCCTGCGGGAGGATCTCAACGCCACGGCCCAGCGCACCATGGCGGTGCTGCACCCGGTGAAGCTCACGGTCACCAACTATCCGGAAGGACAGAGCGAGAGACCTTCACTGTGGAGAATAACCCCACCGATCCCACGCAGGGTACCCATGAGATCACCTTCGGCCGCCACCTGTGGATCGAGACGGAGGATTTTCTGGAGATGCCTATTCCCAAGTATAAGGCGCCTGTACCCCCGACGGCCCGGGTGCCGTTTGAAGGGTGCCTACCTCATCCGCTGCACCGGCTGTGTCAAGGACGAGAACGGCCAACGTGACGGAGGTGCTGTGCAGTACGACCCCAACAGCCGGGGCGGCGACCCCGCCGACGGACGCAAGGTCAAGGGCGCTACCCTCCACTGGGTGGATGCCGACAACTGCCTGGATGCCGAGGTGCGGCTGTACGACAACCTGTTCTCCGATCCCCAGCCCGACGGCCCGGGACAAGAATTTTTCTGGACTGCCTGAATCCCGACTCCCTGATGGTGCTACGGGGCTGCAAGGTGGAACGCAGCATGGCCGCTGTGGCAGAGGAGTTCGACCGCCGGGAGAACCGTACCGGCGTCAACGACCTTCCAGTTCATGCGGACCGGTTATTTCTGCATGGATAACCGGGACTGCACGGCGGAAGCATCTGGTGTTCAACCGCAGCGTTTCTCTGAAGGACAGCTTCAAAGAAGTAAAGAGGAACTGTCGGAAAAACAAACGAAGGCCCGGAGGTCACAGACCTCCGGGCCTTTTTGGCTAAAGCCCCTTAGGGGGGTTATTTTTTTCAGGTTCAGCAGCCGCATCACCGTCATCACGGCACCGAACAACACACCGGCCACCGTCCAGATGACACAACTCTGCTCCGGCGGCACCTCCGGCGGCTCCTTCTCCAGAAAGGCGTACTCCTTTTTCGCCGCAGGACAGGAACAACGCCACGGCCACGGCCACCAGCAGAGCGCACAGTCCGGTTCCGGCGGCGGGCCTCCTCCGTGATGGCGAAGCGGGTGTCCTGACTTATCCCTATCAGCAAGAGCAGCGGGATAGGGGAGGATGCAGAGAAAGGTGGCCAGAGCGATCCGGGGAGTGCAGCGGTGCAGCCGTAAAGTGACAGACAGCAAACAGCGAGGGCCAACGGCCCTCGCTGTTTGTTGCTGTTTACTTTTTCTTGCCGCCGTGGGAGGCCTTCATGCGCTTTTCGTGGTTGAGGATGGTCTTGCGGATACGGAGATTCTCCGGTGTGACCTCAGCAGCTCGTCGTCGGCCAGAAACTCCAGACACTGCTCCAGACTCAGACGGCGGGGGCGGCACCAGCCGCAGGGCATCGTCGGAGCCGGCGGCCCGCATATTGGTCATCTGCTTCTTCTTGCAGACGTTGACGGTGATGTCCTCCTGCTTGGGACTGACACCCACCACCATGCCCTCGTAGACCTTTACGCCGGGGCCGATGAACAGGGCGCCACGGTCCTGCGCATTGAACAGACCGTAGCTGACGGACTCGCCGGTCTCGAAGGCCACCAGAGAGCCGGTGTTGCGCCGGTTCAGGTCGCCCTTATAGGGGGCGTAGCTGTCAGAACACGGAGGCCATGATGCCCTCGCCACGGGTATCCGTCAGGAACTCGTTGCGGTAACCGAACAGGCCGCGGGCGGGGATCAGAAACTCCAGCTTCATGCGGCTGCCCACGGGGGTCATCTCCAGCAGATCGCCCTTCCGGGCGCCCAGCTTCTCAATGACTGCGCCCACGGACTCGCTGGGCACATCCACCACCAGGCGCTCAATGGGCTCGCACTTCTTGCCGTCGATGGTCTCATACAGTACACGGGGGCGACACCTGGAACTCGTAGCCCTCGCGCCGCATGGTCTCAATGAGGATGGACAGAGACATTTCGCCACGGCCGGCCACGTTGAAGGCGTCGGTGGCGCCATCCAGCTCCGTGACCCGCAGGGGAGACATCCTTCAGGGTCTCGCGGAACAGCCGCTCGCGCAGCTGGCGGGAGGTGACAAACTTTCCCTCACGCCCGGCATAGGGGAGTCGTTGACCGAGAAGGTCATCTCGATGGTGGGGCGGAGATCTTGACGAAGGGCAGAGGCTCCACACAGGAGGTGGCACAGATGGTATCACCGATGGTGATATCGGGGATGCCGGACAGGGCGATGATGTTACCGGCGGTGGCCTCGGTGATGGGCTTCTTGCCCAGTCCCTCGAACTCGTACATGGAGACGGCCTTGGCCTTCTTGGCGGGGGGCGTCGGGGTCGTGGTAGTTGCAGACGGCGATCTCCTGATTCTGCTTCAGCACACCACGCTCGATGCGTCCAATGGCGATGCGCCCCACGAACTCGTTATAGTCGATGGAGGACACCAGCATCTGGAAGGGCTGATCCAGATCCGCCTCCGGGGCGGGGATGTAGCTGAGGATGGTGTCGAACAGGGGCTTGAGATCCGTGCCGGGGACGTCGGGGGAGTAGGAGGCCACGCCCTGACGGGCCGAGCAGAACAGCATGGGGGGAATCCAGCTGCTCGTCGGTCGCGTCCAGATCCATCAGCAGTTCCAGCACCTCGTCCACGACCTCGTGGATCCGCTGGTCGGGCCGGTCGATCTTGTTGACCACCACGATGACCCGGTGGCCCAGCTCCAGCGTACGGCTCAGCACGAAGCGGGTCTGGGGCATGGGCCCCTCGGCGGCGTCCACCAGCAGGATGACGCCGTTGACCATTTTCAGGATGCGCTCCACCTCGCCGCCGAAGTCGGCATGGCCCGGCGTGTCCACGATGTTGATCTTCACATCCTTATAATGGACGGCGGTGTTCTTGGCCAGAATGGTGATCCCGCGCTCACGCTCCAGATCGTTGGAGTCCATGACCCGTTCTACCGTGGCCTGATTTTCCCGGTAAATGCCGCCCTGCTTGAGCATCTCGTCCACCAGGGTGGTCTTTCCATGATCGACGTGGGCGATGATGGCTACGTTTCTCAGTTTTCGTTCTGCAAAGGAAAAACCCTTTCTTTCGTGGTATAGTTTACATCAACCTTAACAGTATATGCTCTTTTGGAGCCGGATGCAAGAGGTTTTTCACGCTTTCCGGCATTTTTGTCAGTCCAGCTTCCCTCTGGCGTGGAGGACGTCATCCTGCGTGAGGGTCATCAGGTCCTCCTTGGTGACGGTCTCCATGGCGGCCAGACGGTTATTCTGGGCCACCAGAATGTGCTCGAAGATGTTCCGCACGCCACGGGCGTTGCCGAAGGTCTCCGGGTCGCCGTTTTCCTCGGTGATGTAGTCCCGCACCAGCTCCTCCACGCCGTCCGACAACTGATAGCAGCCCTTGTTGCACTGCATCTTGAAAATCTCCAGCATCTCATCGGAGGTGTAGTCCTCGAAGAGCAGGAAGCGGTTGAACCGGGATTCCAGTCCGGGATTGGAGTGGATGAACCGATCCATCAGATCGGTGTAGCCCGCGACGCTCACCACCAGGTCGTCCCGGTGGTCCTCCATGGCCTTCAGGATGGTGTCGATGGCCTCCTGGCCGAAGTCGTTCTCCGCCCGGCCGTTGAGGGGCATAGGCTTCGTCGATGAACAGCACGCCGCCCAGGGCCTTTTGAATGACCTCCCTGGTCTTGATGGCCGTCTGCCCCACGAAGCCCGCCACCAGGCCGGAGCGGTCCACCTCCACCAACTGGCCTTTGGAGAGGATGCCCAGAGTCCGGTAGATACGGGCCATGATCCGGGCGATGGTGGTTTTGCCGGTGCCGGGGTTGCCGGAGAACACCATATGCAGGGACATATCCGTGGTGGGCAGGTCGTGCTGGCGGCGAAGCTTGTAGACGGAGGCCATGTTGATGAGGTTGCGGACCTCCTCCTTGACGGTGGCAAGGCCGATGTAGCTGTCCAGCTCCGCCTGCAGGTCCTTCATGTCCTCCTTGGGCAGGGGCTCCACCACCTCCGCTTTCTCAGCCTTGGCGGCAGGCTGACCGCCGGCGGTCTTGCCATCGGACGGCTGGGCGGGCATTTTGCCGTCGGCGCTGCCCACAGGCTTCCCGCCGGAGGGCGGGGCGGAGGGGGACTTGGGGGACAGGACACCCTCGAAGGGAGTGCCCCAAAATCGTCGCCCATGCTGCGGAGGTTGCGCTCCGTCATGGTGCGGATGACCTCCAGCTGCTGGAGGATGATCTCGTCTTTTTTTATCCATTGTCGATTACTCCTTTGTCGAGAGTTTGATATGGGCCATGGCCCGGAACAGCAGAGAGGAGACGAAGCCCGTGAGGGTTCCCGTCAGCAGGGAGATGCCCAGCAGGAAGGGAAGGTAGCCCAGTACGGCGGTGTTGCCCAGCGTGATGAGGGCAGCCGCCATCTGGCCCAGGTTATGGCCGGCGGCGCCGCCGATGGAGACCCCGTAGATAGACAGGCACCTCAGGCGGCGCAGGAGGATCATCACCAGCATGGCGGTGAGGCCCCCAGCAGGGAAAAAGAGCATGGCGGAGGCGTTTCCGGCGAAGAGACCGCCCAGCAGGCACCGGGCCGTGAGGATGGCCAGCGCCGGGAGAGCGCCCAGCTGATACAGGGCGAACACGGTGACGATGTTGGCAAGGCCCAGCTTGATGCCGGGCAGAGGACCACCAGGGACACAGGAAACAGGTTTTCCAGCGTGCTGAGCCCCCAGTGCCAGCGCCGTCAACACGGCGCACAGAGCCAGCTGTCGGGTGGAGATATGTTTCATGCGCCGCCCCCTATCCCAACACCACGTCGGCGTCCGATGCCGCCGGTGAGCTGGATGACCACCTGCTCCGGCAGGCAGACGATGCTCTGGCCGGAGCGGGTGATGCGGCCGGTGTGAACGCAGTCCTGCCCCGGACAGTCGCTGCGGGTAACGCAGACACCGCCGCTGTCCACCTGAATTTCCAGATGGTAGTCGCCGTCGATGGCGACGGTTTTTGTCTCGGTCAGGCCGGTGAGGCGGATGGTCTGGATCAAGGCGCCCCGGTGGGTGATGGTGACGGCCTGAGGTGCGCCGGTGCGGCGGCCATAGAAGCACAGGATCGTCACAATGGCCAGAGCCGCCACCAGCGCTGCCACCACGCCGTCCCAGAGGGTGGGGCGGAGCTTATGGGTGGATGGATACGTATTCATAGCCGCTGCCCTCCGTGGGAGTGATTTTTTCGGAAAGACCGGGGGTGTACAGCACCTGTCCGGCGGTGGTGATCAGGATCATCTCGAAGCCGCCGCAGGTGCGCCAGAAGGCCTGCGCCCCAGCGCTGCCCATCACATAGAGAGCGGTGGAATAGGCGTCGGCCATGGTGCCGTTGTCACAGAGGATGGAGACGGACAGCAGGTCACTCTCCACGGGATAGCCGGTCTTGGGGTCCAGAATGTGCTGGTAGACCGTGCCGTCCGGGGCGGTGTAGTAGCGCTGATAGCCGCCGGAGGTGACGGCGAAGGAGTCCGTCAGGGCCACGGTGACGGCGTAGCCGTTGGAGCGGGGGTCCTGAATGGCCACCACCCACGGCTGCCCGTTGGGCTTGGAGCCGCAGACGTAGACATTGCCGCCGAGGCTGATGGTTCCGGAGGTAATGCCGTGTCGGGCGAAGATGGCAGCCACCCGGTCGGAGGCGTAGCCCTTGGCGATGCCGCCCAGATCGATGGCGCAGCCGTCGTCCAGTGTGGCGGTGTCTCCTGACAGGTGCAGATGCTCCGGCCCCACCAGCGGCAGCAGGGGCATCGATTTCCTGCTGGGTGGGGACGTAGGGGCTGTCGGTGGTGATGCCCCATAGGGGAGACCAGCGGGGCAATGGTGATATCGAAGGCGCCGTCGGTGGCGGCGGTATAGGTCTGGGCCTGAGCCAGCAGGGGAGGCCGTTTCCTCGGAGACGGTGACGGCGCCGCCGGCGTTGATCTGAGAAATCTCGCTGGTGTCGATGGTGCGGGACAGGAGTCGCTCCAGACGGTTGATCTCCCGGCTGGCGTCCGTCAGGGCGGCTGCTGCGTTTTTCACCGTAGGCGGTGAGGTCCATCACCGTGTCCATGGCGAAAAGCTGGACGGACTCCGGCTGCTCTCCGCCGCAGGCGGTGAGGGACAACACCATGCATAGGGCCAGCAGAAGGCAGAGCAGTCGTTTCATAGCTCCTGCCGCCCTTCCAGCGCACGGGTGAGAGTGGCGTCATCGGCAAACTCAGATGTCCGCCCACGGGGATGCCGTAGGCCAGGCGGGTGATTTTGACGCCGAAGGGGCGCAGCAGCCGGGCGAGATACATGGCCGTGGCCTCGCCCTCGGTATCGGGATTGGTGGCCATGATGACCTCCTGGATACCGCCCTTGGACACCCGATCCACCAGAGACTTGATCTCCAAATCATCGGGCCCCACATGGTTCATGGGGAGAGAACGCCATGGAGGACGTGGTAGCGGCCATGGAACTCTCTGGCCCGCTCCATGGCGATGACATCCCGTGGATCCGCCATCACGCACAGCAGACTTTCGTCCCGCTTGGGGTTGGCACAGATGGCGCAGGGGCCGCCGGCCGTGAGATTGCGGCAGATGGGACAGAGGGTCACCTTCTGCTTGGCCTCCACGATGGCGTTGGCAAATTCCTGCGCCTGCTCCATGGGCAGATTCAGCACATGGAAGGCCAGACGCTGGGCGGACTTGGAGCCGATGCCCGGCAGACGGGCGAACTGCTCCACCAATTTTTCAAGGGGCGCAGGGAAATATTCCATAATATAATGTCCTTTTCAGTGAAGATGATTGCGTAAATACAGAGGATCAGCCACGCAGCTCCCGGATGCGGGCGGGGATATCCTCCGCCTTATAGACGGAGGCCGGCCACCAGCACGTTGGCGCCGCTGGCGGTGCAGAGCTTGCAGGTGGCGGGGGTCCACGCCGCCGTCCACCTCCAGCTCACAGGTGGGATTCATGGCGTCGATGTAGCGGCGGATCTCCTGCACCTTGGGCATCATGTCTGCCATGAACTTCTGCCCGCCGAAGCCCGGCTCCACCGTCATCACCAGAATCAGGTCCACCTCATTGATAAAGGGCAGCACGGCGGAGGCGGGTGTCTTGGGCTTTACCACCACCCCGGCCTTCTTGCCCTTGGCGTGAATTTTGACGATAGCGGAGTGAATATTCTCCTCCGTATCCGCCTCCACATGGACGGTGACCAGGTCGGCGCCGGCGTCGCAGAACTGCTCCACGTACCGCACGGGCCGGTCGATCATCAGATGCACGTCCAGGGGCAGCCCGGTGGTGGGCCGGATGGCTTTCACCACCGGGATGCCGATGGAGATATTCGGCACGAACTCGCCGTCCATGATGTCCACATGGACGTAGTCGGCGTCGGAGATGCGCTGGATGTCACGGCCCAGATGGGCGAAGTCGGCGGAGAGGATGGAGGGTGGCGATCTTGATCATGATGACTGTCCTTTCTGCGGAACCGCTGGCTCCGCTGCGGCATAGGGATACCATAAGCGGCGCAGGGCCGGGCGGGAGGGACGCCCCCGCCGCAGCCGCACCCACAGCGTCCGGCTGCCGCTTTTTCAGATAGGGGGTCGGCGGGCGTTCTGCCGGCCCCGTTGTGCATAGTTCATATTTTATTATTATATCAATTTCCGTCATTGATTGCAACGCAGAAAACGGATTGTCCCGGAGAAATGCGGAAGAAAGGCGGGGCAATCATGACCAATCTGTAAATTCTGCACAAGAGGGCTTTACCTTTCCTCACTTTTCGGATAGAATAGCATCGTCAATTTCTGAGGACGTTATCTCTTCAGAGGAAAGAGGCAAGCGTATGAGTTTCTTCCAACGGGTCGGCAACGCTATGGCCCGGTTCATGTACGGCCGCAACGGCGGAGATCGGCTGGGACTGGTCACCATCTGGACGGCCATTGTCATCGACGTGGTGTGTCTGTTCATCAAGGGGTATCAGGTGCCGTACCTGATCTTGTCCACCCTGTCTACGGCTATGGTGCTGTGGGCGCTGTGGCGGATGTTCTCCCGGAATCTGGCCAAGCGCCGGGCGGAGAATGCATGGTTCATGAGCAAGGTGTGCTGGCCGGTGAAGAATGCCTTCGGCCTGACCCGGACCCGGATGCGGGATCGGGAGCACAAGTACATTGCCTGCCCCAAGTGCCGGACGGTATGCCGGGTCCCCGTGGGAAGGGACGCATCGTCATTACCTGTCCCAAGTGCCGGGAGGAGATCCATACCAAGAGCTGAATAGAAGCTGCTGCAAGGCCCGTTTCCTGTGAGGGAAACGGGCCTTTTGACGTGTTTGGGATGCGTTCTGCCTTTGGAGGGGTGGCGTTCTTCTTTTGTGTCTCCGACGGCATACTTTTTGCCAACAGCAGCAAAAAGTATGCAGAAGCCACACCGTCGTGTCGGCCGATTTCCAGCCACGTTGTGGCGTGAAAATCGGGACACTTCCTCGAAACCACCTCACTGTATCTGCCACAAGCGGCGCTTCGGTAGTTTCCGCTAAAAACCGATGGTTTTGGATTCCCCTTTACGCCTTATATCGAATACGGCTTTTTGCCCACTTTTTCCGGCTACTGGGAAAAGTGGGCTGTCGGAGACATAAATCGTAATAGCCACTACCGGCAGAAGGTTACCCGTGGGAGACAAAAAGAAAGCCGTCTGTCGGATAGAAAAAGGCAATGGAATACAAGTGAATTTCCTCAAAGGGGCGAACCAGACAAACACCCGCTGCTCTGGCAAACCAGAGGAGCGGGTGTTTGTGGCTCACAGCACCTTGCTGAGAAAATCCTTCAGGCAGGGATCCTGGGGATGGTCAAAGAGGTCGGCGGGGCGCCCTCCTCCAAAATTCGGCCGTCGGCCATGAACACCACCCGGCTGGCCACCTCACGGGCGAAGCCCATCTCGTGGGTCACCACCACCATGGTCATGCCGTCGGTGGCCAGCGAGCGCATGAGGTCCAGCACCTCACCCACCATCTCCGGGTCGAGCGCGGACGTGGGCTCGTCAAAGAGCAGCACATCCGGGTTCATGGCCAGGCTGCGGACAATGGCAATCCGCTGCTTCTGTCCGCCGGAGAGCATATTGGGGTATTCATCGGCCTTATCCGCCAGACCGATGCGCTCCAAGAGGGTCATGGCCTGCTGCCGGGCCTCCTGCGGCGTTTTCTTCTTTTCAGGGCCACCAGGGGCCATGGTGATGTTTTGCAGCACGGTCTTATGAGGAAAGAGATTGAAGTGCTGGAACACCATACCCATTTTCTGACGGTGAAGGTCGATGTTCACGGATTTGTCCGCCAGATCCGCACCGTCGAAGTAGATGACGCCGGAGGTAGGCTGCTCCAGTAGGTTCAGGAACGCAGGAGGGTGGATTTGCCGGAGCCGGAGGGGCCGATGATGGCCACCACCTCGCCCCGGTGGACCTCCAGATCGCAGTGATCCAGCGCCACTACGCCACGACGAAACTCCTTGGTCAGCTGCCGGACGGAGATGAGGTGCGTTATTGCTTGTCGCCACGACGCATCCTCCTTTCGATGGCCTCGATGCCCTTGGAGGCCGGATAGTTGATGCAGAAATAGACCAGCGCCGCCAGCGTGGCAGGGTGCCAGCGAGATACCGGTGGAGCCGGCGATGGTCTTGGCGGCGAACATCAGCTCCGCCATACCCAGGACGGAGCAGATGGAGGATTCCTTCACCATGGTGACCATCTCGTTGGCCAGCGCAGGCAGGACGTTCTTCACCGCCTGCGGCAGCACCACCAGACGCATACTCTGCCATTTGGAGAGGCCCAGAGAACGGGCGGCCTCCGCCTGTCCCTTATCCACGGCCAGAATACCGGCACGGAAAATTTCCGCCACATAGGCAGAACTATTCAGGGCCAGCGCCACCACGCCGGGGATGAAGCGGCTGATATCCACGAAGCCGAAGAGGGTCAGCCGGGGCAGGAGATGGCGTAGAACAGGCCGTAGTAGATGATGGACAGCTGCACCAGCATGGGGGTGGAGCGGAACACGGCGATGTAGGCCCCGGAGAGCCAGCGCACCGGCTTTTTCCGGCTCAGGCGCATGAGGGCCAGCCCCAATGCCGGGAGAATGGCCAGCAGCACGGACACCACGGCCAGCAGCAGGGTGTACTCGATGCCACGGACGAAGGCGGTGCCGTATTTGGGCAGGAAGGAAAAGTTGAAGAAATCGGTGGGATCCATGTCGGTGAACAGGTCGCTCCACCACATGGGCGTCATCTCCTTTCAGATGGAAGAATACCCGGTGCTGCGCCCAGTGCGGAGCACTGGGCGCAGCGGGGAGGGTGCAGTTTCGGATCAGTTGGCTTCCACGGCCTTGGTGGACAGATCGTTGGCGGCATCGATGAAGCTCTGGAGCTTATTCTCGCTGTTGAGCTTGGCGATGGCGGCGTTGATGCCGGGCAGCAGACCCTTGGGATCGCCCTTGGCCACGGCCACGCAGTAGGCAGATGCTTCGCCCAGTTCGCTGGAGGCGCCGGCAATGACCAGATCGGGGTTGATTCGGCATACTGCTGTGCCACGCCGCCGTCCACCACGATGGCGTCCACCTTGCCATAGGTCAGATCATTGATCAGATCCAGCACGGACTGGAGAGACACGGCGTTGGCACCGGGCATGGAGTCGGCGATGATATCCAGTTTGGTGGTGGCAGCCTGTGCGCCCACGGACTTGCCGGCGAAATCGGCCAGCGTCTTGAACTGGTCGGCATTGTCAGCCTTCACCAGAATGGCCGGGGGGATATCGTTATAGTAGGGGTCGGAAAAGTCGGCGTTCTCCAGACGGTCGGGGTGGCCTCCATGGCGGCCAGCACCATGTCGAAGTCGCCCTTGCCCAGAGAGGTCAGCAGGTACTCGAAGGCCATGTTCTCCACCTGAAGGGAAAGACCCATGTCGTCGGCAATGTACTGAGCCACGGACACGTCGATGCCGGCGTAGGTCAGTTCACCCTTGTCATCGGGATACATGAATTCGAAGGGGGCGTAGTCGGCACTGGTCCCCAGGATCAGGGTGGTTTTCTTGTCGTTGCTATCGTCGTTGCTGTCGGGGTTGCTGTCGGGGTTCTTGCTGCCGCAGGCGGCCAGAGACAGGATCATGGCGGCGGCCATCAGAAGGGCCAATACTTTTTTCATTTCTCATACCTCACTTTGTATTCGTTGTGCCGCCTGTGCAGGCGGCCTTGTGGATAGAAGGCTCCGGGCGTTCCGGAGGATGTGGTTATGATACAACGGAGATGAATAAAAGTCAAGTACAAAATGAATAAAATTACAACAAAAACGAGAGAATCATGCAAACTGCTCGTTTCTGGGCTGAATATTGCGGAAGAAAGAAGCAAATTACACAAAAGAAATGCAGCGAAAATGAATAAAAATACGAATATACAGAGGACGAAAGAAAAAGTGAGAGAGCCGCCCGCAGGCGGCTCTTTAGGATGTCTCTATGTGACGCTTCAGGGGAGGATGCGTCCGGCCCCCAGATAGCAGGCAGCGTAGTAGCTTTCGTAAAGGGAGTTGACCTTCACACCGCCGGAGGAGCTGGCGTGGATGAACTGACCGCCGCCCAAATAGATACCCACGTGGCTGATGCCGCCGAAGGTATCGAAAAACACCAGATCACCGGCCTGCCGCTCCTCGGAGGAGACAGATGCGGCGGCGTAATACTGGTCGCTGGCCCCGTGGGACAGGGAGTAGCCAAACTTGGCGAATACAGCCATGGTGAAGCCGGAGCAGTCAGTGCCGGAATAGCTGGAGCCGCCGTAGACATAGGGCGTTCCCAAATAGGTGTAGGCGTAGGCGATGAGCTCCTCCCGCACGGTGTTGGTGGCGGAAGTACCCTCATAGTCGGCATAGTGGACCGGCTGGGCATACTCGGCGGGATGTAGCCGGTGGACTGGCCGAAGGTGACCTGGTACCAGCCGTCCTGATAGTCGTTGAGACGGGCCACCTTGCCGCTGTCGATGGTGAGGGAGGTGGCGGTGTCGTTATCGGCAGCACTGCGAAGCCGAACGGCCTCGGTGAGCTGCACGCCGTCGTACTCGCTTAGCAGGCTCTGACGGGCGGCCGCCTGGCGGCGGCGTCAGCGGCGGCTGCGGCGGTGTCCGCCTGCTTGCGGCGGGCGGCGTCCTCCTGGGCTTGACTGGTCTTGAGGGCCTCGGTGGGCAGCTGGGAGAGGGAGATGGTCTCCTCCTCCGGCAGGCCCAGCTCCAGCGCCAGAGCCAGACCCTCGCCGCTGGGCAGGACATTGCTGGAGCGGCTGGTGAGCCCGGCGGCATCCAGCGCCTCCACAGCAGCGCTGTACTGCACCTCCTGTTGTACGGTATCACGTTCATCGGCGCTGGCGACCCAGATGCTGGACACCAGCAGCGCAACGGCCAGATAGAGACAGGCAAATTTTTCTGGACATATGCTTTTGCCATCCTTTCTGCGTTGGTTTGGAAAACTACGAGAGATATCATACCACAACTCTATCAAAAAAGCTACACAAAAATTACAATTGATAACAAAATTTTCAGAATGGTAAAAACATCCGGAAATTTTGGGCAGGATGCAAAGGCACTGTGACGGAAATGGGGCATATCACGGGGAAAGTGTCGGGAAAAAAGGGGAGCCTACGGCGGAAACGACCGTTGGCTCCCATATTCTGTGAAAAGAGGCCCGGCGGCGGGCGAAAAGGTTACAAGAGACGGCGCTGTCCCTCAGACCTTTGGCGGGCCAGCGGGCCATAAGACGGCCCAGCAGCACATCATAGACGAAGAACAGGGCGACGCCCATGGCGATGGTGGCGGCCAGCAGCCAGCGGCCGGTGGCTGCGAACTCCTCCACCACGGCGGGCAGGCAGAATACATAGAGGATCAGGCGTACAGCGCCGCCATGGAGACGGCGGCCCACAGAAGCTTCAGCGTCAGGGAGAGAAGGCGGCTGCGGAGGGCGTCCAGTCGGGGCTTCAGCAGCGGATAGTAGCCGGTGAAGCTGAACAGCAGCGATACCTCCTTATCCGGGCACAGCAGCAGACCCAGCAGGGCGATGGCCCCATAGCAGCACCATGCGTACCGTGGGCGGGAGCGCACCGGCAGCAGGGCGATGGAGGCCAGAATGGGGCAGATATACAGGGCAAAGGGACGATGCCCCCAGACACAGCAGCACCACGCCCAAGGCGGTCAGTACGCCGCACAGGGCCAGCAGGCGGGTGGTTCCTTTCATGGCTTCACGTCCTTTCCCCTCTACTATAACATAGAACAGGCGGGGCTGCAACGGAGAAAAAAACGGGGAGGTGTCCTAAAAGCTGGCGCTTCACTGCGGAAAATTTTCCTGCGGCGCAAAAGCGGCGGCGTGACAGTCGTGCGGGACGATTGCCATGTCTGGCGGAATTTAACGCCGATGAAACCGGCGGCTGCGGCGCAAAGTAATGGTGTCGCCGGCGACGAAAACAAAAAATAAGAGGTGATCCGATGCATGAAACGCAAGCAAGGCGAGGCGTGCGGCGGGGCGCTGCCGTACTGCTGGCGATGGTGCTGGCCCTGTCGTTGGGATGGCAGCGGACGTGGGCCGATGAGGGACGGCAGTTGATCCCCGTGGGCAAGGCCGTGGGCATCAAGCTGTTTGCCGACGGTGTACTGGTGGTATCCGTGTCGCCGGTGCAGGGAACGGAGGAGACTCGCCCCCGGCCAAGGAGTGCGGCCTGAAAGAAGGAGATATCCTGCTGACCTTCAATGGTGAGAAGATCCGCTCCACAGAGCATTTACAGGCCATGCTGGCGGAAAACGGCGAAACGGCGGCGGAGCTGACGGTGCAGCGGGACGGGAAAACGCTGGAGGTGACGGCCAGTCCAGTGGTTTGCGAGACGGCGGCATCCGGTTGGGTGCGTGGATCCGGGACAGCATGGCGGGTGTCGGCACGCTGACCTACTATGACCCCGCCACCGGCAGTTACGGCGCTCTGGGTCACGGTATCACGGATGTGGACACGGCGGAGCTGATGCCGCTGGCCAGCGGCTCTATTATGGAGACTATGGTGAAGGCGGTGAAGAAGGGCCAGCGGGGCGACCCCGGCGAGCTGAAGGGGACTTTACCGTGCAGCGGGATGTAGGCACGGTGACGGTCAACAGCAACGAGGGCATCTTTGGCACGGTGGAGGATGCGGGTTTTATCTCCGGCGAGGCGGTATCGGTGGCAGAGCCGGAGGAGGTACACGCCGGGGAGGCGTCTATATTATGTACCATTTCCGGCAGCGATACCCGTGCCTATGAGGTGGAGATCCTGCGGGTGAACCCCCGGAGCCAGGACGGCCGGGATCTGCTGCTGCGGGTGACGGACCCGGAGCTGCTGGAGACCACTGGAGGCATCGTGCAGGGGATGAGCGGCAGCCCCATTTTGCAGGACGGACGGTTGGTGGGAGCTGTGACTCATGTGCTGGGTGGCAAACCCGGCGGAGGGATACGGTATCTTCCTGGAGAATATGCTGACCACGGCAGGGATAAACGCCCTGTGAGACAGGAGGCCTGGAGCATCGGCTCCGGGCCTCCTGCGCCGGTTTACCGGGATTTTCTCTGCAAAACGATTGACAGACGGGGCGGTGAGGCTTATATTGTACCGTAAAGGATCCATAGAAGCTAAGGCATAGCGGACAGAAAACACTCGATAGAAAGAGAAAAGGACGGGAGAGCGATGAAATACGCATTTTGTGGTGGCAAGCTGCTGGACGGTACACGGGAGATGCAGCCCCGTGAGGGACTGGTGCTGCGGACCGACGGCGACCGCATTACGGACATCGTACCGGAGGGACGGATCTGACGGGCTATGAGGTGGTGAACCTGAAGGGCGGCTATCTGATGCCGGGGCTCATCAATATGCACGTCCATCTGGCGGGCAGCGGCAAGCCTCAGAAAAAGCAGCGGGACAACGAAAGCTGGTAAAGACCATCCTCTCCACGGGACTGACCCGGAAGGTGGCCTACGGCATGGTGGCGGGCTTTGCCAAGGAGGAACTGTTCTCCGGCGTCACCACCATCCGCACGGTGGGCGGTCTGGCGGACTTCGACACCCGGCTGCGGGACGATATCCGGGCCGGACGGAGGGTGGGCCCCGCATCCTGGCGGCCAATGAGGGCATCTCCGTTCCCGGCGGCCACATGGCCGGGTCTGTGGCGGTGGCGGCCCACACCATCGACGAGGCACTGGCCCAGTTGGAGAAGGGACGGCAGCAGGGCGTGGATCTGGTGAAGCTGATGATCACCGGCGGTGTGCTGGACGCCAAGGAGCAAGGGCGTGCCGGGCGAGCTGAAGATGCCCCCGGAGGTGGTGAAGGTGGTGTGCGAGAGGGCGCATAAGATGGGCTACGCTACCGTGGCGGCCCATGTGGAGTCACCGGAGGGCGTACGGGTGGCACTGGAGAACGGCGTGGATTCCATTGAGCACGGCGCCGCCCGATGCGGGATATCCTGCGGCTGTTCCGGGAGCGGGGGCGTTTTTGTGTACCACCATCTCCCCTGCCCTGCCCTACGCGCTGTTTGACCGTTCCATCACCCACGCGACTGAGGTCGAGCAGTACAACGGCACGATCGTCTTTGAGGGCATCATCGACTGCGCGAAGGCCGCGCTTGCCAACGACATTCCCGTCGTGCTCGGCAACGACGTCGGCTGCCCGTGGATCACCCAGTATGATTTCTGGCGCGAGCTGTTTTATTTCCACAAATATACCGGGTCTCCAACGCCTTCGCTCTCTACACCGCCACCGGCCGCAGCGCCCAGATGGCGGGTATCGGTCAGGAGACCGGCACGCTGGAGCCGGGAAAGGCGGCGGACCTCATCGTTACGGCGGCGGATCCACTGGCCGACCTGCGGGCGCTGCGCCATGTAGAACTGGTCATGTCCCACGGGCAGTTGCACCGTGCGCCGCAGGTGAAGCACCGGAAGAACGTGGAGGCGGAGCTGGATCGGTTCCTGTAAGGGGAGATATCTGACAGACCGCCGAAAATTGAATGAAGCGTGAGTTACAATATCGCCCGGCATTGAAAGAACGCCGGGTGATATTTTGTTGTATTTTTCATCGGCTTTAACGGGTTTTTGATATGAGATGCGTTTTTGAGAGGATTTTTCGACACAATAATCTTGAAACTATCAGATAAATATGATAAATTATACACAAGTTGCACGACAAATGGGAATGGCTGGAGAACATTTGGGGCAGCGGAGCAAACTGTGGAAAAGGATTGGATGCGATGGAAAAAAAACGAGGAGTGCTGCTGGCGGATGCAGATGAGGAGTTTCGCATTTTGCTGAGGCAGCTGCTGGAGGAAACCGGCGAATTTGAGGTGGCGGCGTCCACCGGCGACGGGCCGATGGTCATGGAGCTGGTGCGCCGCACAAAACCGGAACTGATCCTGATGGACGTGGTACTGCCGGGGCTGGATGGCTTCGGCATCCTGCGCCAGCTGGCAGAGGAGCCGGGAGAAAGGAAGGTGATCGTCATATCCGCATTTTGCAGCCAGCAGGCCGTGAGCCGGGCGGTGGAACTGGGCGTGTATTTCTTCTTGCCCAAGCCCGTCAACGAGGAGTCTCTGCTGGAGCTGATGCGGCAGGCGGTACATCCGGAACAAGAGGAGCCCTACCACGCCCCGGCTTTAGAGGGGATGGTAACGGCCATCATCCATGAGATTGGCGTGCCCGCCCACATCAAGGGCTACCAGTATCTGCGGGAGGCCATCATGATCGCGGTGGACGACATCGACGTGATCAACGCCGTGACCAAAGGTGCTGTACCCGAGGTGGCCCGGCGCTTTTCCACCACTCCCAGCCGGGTGGAGCGGGCCATTCGCCACGCCATTGAGGTGGCCTGGGATCGGGGCGACCTGGAAACCCTGCAAAAGTACTTTGGATACACGGTGAATTCCGCCAAGGGCAAGCCAACCAATTCGGAGTTCATCGCCATGATCGCTGACCGGCTGCAGCTGCAGCGCAAGAAGAAGCGGGCATGAGGGGCACATAGGATAAGGAAAACAGAGGGTCCGCCTCCTGCGGTCTGCATGGGGCGGGGCTTGAGAGGGAGAGGCGCTGCCTCTCCCTCTTTTGTGGCGGCGGGGCTGTTGAAATTTCCCGAAAGCTGTGCTATACCGAGCCATCAAGTCGCATTTAGCTGCCAAGGAGTTTTTTCAATGAGCCGCATAGCCGCCGGGCCCTCAGCGGTCTGGCGGCGGGCTTCGTGTTCGACTGGAAGAGCCGCCAGTACATGGGGCCGATCATGTACTGCGTGATGATGCTCTCCACCACAGACCGGTGACGGCGGCGGATGGCCTTTTGGGATGGGGCTGCTGCTGGCAGGCGCTATGGGTACGGCGGAGGTCACGCTGCACAAACAGCGGAAAGAGCAGCGGCAATGATCCCTCCGCTGCGATCGGAGGAACCTTTCTTATAGCGGAGACAGCCTGTCGGTTTTGGTAGGGACCTGCGGGCGCTGCAAAAACCGTCCCCTGTGCAAAGGCAGCACAGGGGACGGTTTTTTTTGATATGGAAGGAGTCAGGCGGCCAGAATTTCAAACTTCAGCACGCCCTCGGCGGCGGTGATCTCGGTCATCATCTCCTCCAGCGACTCGTGCATCTCGCTGGTCTCGGCGGTGACGGTGACACCGGCGCAGCCGTTGGTGGGAATGGTCTGGTTGATGGTCAGTATATTTGCCCCGGAATTGGCAAAAATAGACAGTATGTTGGACAGCGCACCCGGCGTATCCTTCAAGAGAGTATAGAAGGTGATGATGCGCCCGGCCTTCATGTTCTGGAAGGGCTGTACGGCATCCTTGTATTTATAGAAGGCGCTGCGGCTGATGCCCACCTGGCGGGCAGCGTCGCCCACGGTGGCGGCCTCACCTACCTGCAGCATCCGCCGGGCCTCCGCCACCCGCAGGAATACCTCCGGCAGGGCGTCCGCCGCTACGATGTAAAACTTTTCATTTGCCATGATCTTACACTCCTTTTGCCGGTCCGGGGACGGGCGGGATTTCTCTCTCTGCATCATACCATGTATTTGGAGAAAATACAACTGTTTTTATAAGAAAGAGGGGACGGTTTTAGGGACCCAAAGCTGACGTTTCTCATCCGGTGCGCCTACGGGGCGGTCTGGCTGGCGCTATATGGCTGATGGTGCGGTATGTGCTGGTGTGGCTGCTGCCGTTCCTCATTGCACTGGCGCTGGCGGCGCTGCTGGAGCCGGCGGTGGTACTGTGCCGGAGAAGGCTGCACCTGCGGCGGGGCTTTTACGGCCACGGTGCTGAGCTTGGTGGTGCTGGGAACGGTGGCGGCGGGACTGGTGCTGCTGGCCATGGTGCTGCTGCGGCAGGTCTGTGAGCTGTCGGGTCGGCTGCCGGGGTATCTGGAGGCTCTGCCCCGGTGGACGGAGCTGGTACGGGGCAGGGCGCAGCAGCTGTGCGCTGCCTGCCCGGAGGGACTGCGGAGCTGGCTGGAGGCTCTGCTGGATGGGCTGTCGGCTCAGCTGGCGGAGCTGCTGGAGAGCATGGGCCAGCGGTGCCTGCGGGCGGTGACGGCGGCAGCGGCGGCGCGCTGCCTCAGGCGGTGCTGTTCTGCGCTACCGCGCTGCTGGCGGTGCTGTTCACCGCCGGAAGCTATCCCCGCATCCGGGCGTTCCTCCGGCGGCAGCTGCCGGAGGACAGGCTGCGGCAGGCCAGAGGCGTCAAGGCGGATCTGCTGGCCACCTTGGGAAAGTGGTGCAAGGCCCAGTGCATTCTGCTGGGGTCACCTTCTGTGAGCTGCTGGCGGGACTTCTCCTGATGCGGCAGGGCTATGCCCTGCTGCTGGCGGCACTGATCGCCGTCATCGACGCCCTGCCGGTGTTCGGCACGGGGACGGTGCTGGTGCCGTGGGGGCGCTGTGCCTGCTGACAGGGGAACGTCCCCAGGGGCTGGGGCTGCTGGCCCTGTACGGCGTCATCTCGCTGGTGCGGAGCGTGCTGGAGCCCTAAGATCATGGCGGCGCAGGTGGACCTGTCGCCGCTGGCGGGCGCTGGCGGCCATGTATGTGGGCTTCTGCGCCTTCGGCGTGGCTGGGATGGTGCTGTGTCCCATGGCGCTGCTGTGTGTCAAGCAGCTCCATGACAGCGGGTGGCTGCGGCTATGGAAATAGTGCTTTTCACTGGGGAAAAGGTGTGATATAATGTCCCGTAAGCGATATGCTGTACGGGAGGGATGAATATGAGCAGCAGCGTAAAAGCGGATCTGCTGCTGGGTACACCGCATTCTGGGGGTGTCCTACTACCTGCTGGACCTGTGCCGCCGCTGACCCTGAACGCCTTTCGCTTTTTGACAGCGTTTTTCGTGCTGGGGGCCATCTTTTTCCGGAAGCTGCGGGGCATCTCCCGGCGGACGCTGCTTGCCAGCATCCCCATCGAGGCTGTGCCTGGTGCTGACGTACATCGGCTGCACCTATGGTGCTGTATACCTCTCTTTCCAACGCAGGCTTTATCTGCGCTCTGCCGGTGGTGGTGACGCCGTTGCTGGAGTGGCTGTTTCTGCAGGAAGCGGCCGGATCGGCGGCTGGCGGTGGCGCTGGCGCTGTGTACCGTGGGCATGGGGCTTATGACCCTCAACGGGGCGCTGCGCCCGGCGCTGGGAGATATCATCTGCCTGCTGTGCGCCGTAGCTACGCCGGGGATCTGGTGCTGACGGACCGGGCGGTCCAATCCGCAGGTCAACGCCCTGCACAGCTGGGCATTTTGCAGCTGGGGGTGGTGGGCTTCGTGATGCTGGGGCTGTCCCCTTCCTGCTGGAGAAGCCCCTGCCACAGACCCCTGCCGTGTGGGGCAACCCCTGTTTCTGGGGGTGTTCTCTCAGCGTGGGCTTCGTCATCCAGACGGTGCAGCAGCAGTACACCTCCGCCAGCCATGTGGGGGCTGATCTTCACGCTGGAGCCGGTGTTCTCTGCCATCGTGCGTATTTCTTTGCCCATGAGGTTTGCAGCTGCGGGGGCTACATCCCGGGGCGGCGCTGATGATGGTGAGCCTGCTGGTGATGGAGCTGGACTGGAAGAGCCTGCTGCGCCGGAGGAGTAAGGGCTTGCATCCGCCGCAGCGGCGTATTATAATGACGGAGCGCAGCATACAGCTCCGCAAGCGCTTGCCAGCAAGGTTTTCGGCGGAAATGAAGGAGGAACCTGAATATGATCCATCCACTGTGGATATCCCATACGTATCTCAAGCCCGGTGTCCGGGTCCATCTGGCGAGGCATCGGCGGCGTGTCCATGTCCGCTGGCGGAGGTGCTGCAGGGGCATGGGACTGACGGTGCAGGGCTCGGATATGTCCGAGAGCGATGCGTACGGCACCTGCGCTCACTGGGCATCGACGTGGCCATCGGCCACTCGGCGGAGAATCTCAAGGACTGCGATCTGGTGATCCGCACCGCCGCCATCCGACGAGAACCCGGGATCTCCGGGCCATCGCACGGGGCATCCCTGTATATGAGCGGGCGCAGGCCTGGGGCGCCATCATGCAGAAATACGCAAATGCCGTGTGCTTTTCGGTACTCACGGCAAGACCACCACGACCTCCATGGCGACCCATATCTTCATGGGGCCGGGGCCGACCCACGGTGATGATCGGCGGTACGCTGCCGCTACTGCCTCCGGCTACCGGGTGGGCAGGGGAGACCATCATTCTGGAGTCCTGTGAGTACTGCAACTCCTTCCTGAACTTCTTCCCCCACGGTGGCGGTGATCCTAACGTGGAGGAGGACCATCTGGACTTTTTCAAGGATCTGGAGGATATCGAGCACTCCTTCCATGCCTTTTGCCGATCTGGTACCCCAGCGGGGCTACATCATCTCCAATGCCGACGACGCCGGCGCCTGGGACCCGTGAAGGGACTGCAGCACCCGGTGTTCACCTTCGCCGTGCAGGATCGGACGGCGGACTGCGTGGCGGACAACGTGTCCTTCTTCGACGGCTGCCCGGTGTTCGATGTGGTGATCCACGGGAGGTCTATGCCCATGTGGAACTGAAGATCCCCGGTAAGCACAACATCCTCAACACGCTGGCAGCGGCGTCGGCAGCGTATGCTGGGTCTGCCCGGCGAGGCGGTATCCCGTGGGCTGAGACCTTCCACGGCGCAGGCCGCCGCATGGAGCACAGGGGACATATCACGGGGCGGAGGTCTACGACGACGACTTCGCCCACCATCCGGTGAGCTCCATGCTCTGCTGACCACCGCCCGCACCATGGGCTATCAGCGGGTCATCTGCGCCTTCCAGCCCCACACCTACTCTCGCACCAAAGCGCTGTTTTCCCAGTTCGTGGAGGAGCTGAAGCTGCCGGATGTGACGGTGCTGGCGGAAATTTACGCCGCACGGGAGCAGAACGACATCGGCATCTCCTCGCAGGATCTGGCACGGGAGATCCCCAGCGCCATCTACTGCTCCAGTCTGGAGAAGGTGACAGACGGATACGCTGGCCTCTTTGGCCCAGCCCGGCGACCTGATCCTGACGGTGGGGCCGGAGACATTTTCGGGCCGGGGAAAAGCTGCTGGAAAGAGCGTGAGCATGAACGTATCGCCTGTATCCACGGCGCCCCGGCGAGCCGGACGCCGGTGGAGGACCGCACACCTATGCGGCGCTGGAGAACTGGGCATCCCCTTTGACCGGGTGGATCACGATCCGGCGGAGGACATGGCGGACTGCGCCGTCATCTCTCAGGCGCTGGGGCGGACATCTGCAAGAATCTGCTGCTGACGCCCCGGAACCGGTCGGCTTTTTACCTGCTGGCCATGCCGGGGACAAGCCCTTTGTGACCAAGGAGCTGTCTAAGCAGATCGGCTCCTCCCGGCTGAGCTTTGCCACGGCGGAGGATCTGGAGCAGCTGCTGGGCGTGCAGCCGGGCTCGGCGTCGGTGCTGGGACTGCTGAACGACACGGAGCACCGGGTGATGCTGGTGCTGGATCGGGCGGTGGCGGAAAGCCGGTGGTTCGGCTGCCATCCCTGCCGCAATACCAGCTCCCTGCGGCTGCGGATAGAGGACGTGCTGGAGAATTCCTGCCCCACACCGGCCATGTGCCGCTGGTGGTGGAACTTTGACAACGAAATTGTGCGCCGGACGGGGAACACCATGTGGCCTTCCGGCGCTGATTTTTTCCACAGGTGGTGAACTTCCCCGTTGACATAATGCAATAAATGGGATATGATGATGCTATCATGAGGAAAATTGGGGGGCATGGTCGGCATTTTTGTCGGTGCCCCGGTGGATATGCGGTGGTCAGATAGGGAGGGACACCCATGGGAAAGTATGTACGGATATTGTGCGGCATGATGGCGGTGCTGGTGGCCGCCACGGCGCTGGGCCTGTGGCAACTGGCGGAGGCTCCGCAGTATGTGGCTGCGGCGGAGAGTCGGGGACAGGCTAAGCCGGTGAGCTTCGGTACGGACACGGCGCTGGTGCCGGTGCATCTGGAGAGTCAGACTCAGGAGGAGCAGCTGGTGCTGCGGGTCCTGGCAGCGGACACGGAGGAGCCGGTGCGGGGGAGCGCTGTTCGTGGTGGAGCTGATAGACGGCGACGGGCAGAAAACGGTCTGTAGGACTGGGATCTGGACGGCGTCATCACCACGGAGGCCATGCCGGAGGGGGGACTATACGGCCCACCTGCGGACGCTGGCGGGCTTTCTGATGCCGGAGGACACCGTGGTGACGGTGGAGCCCATGAAGCGAGGTCATCGACGTGTCGGATCAGGTGGTCTCCTCTAATGAGGTGGACTCCCGCACCGAGGACGGACAGTACGGCGACAAGAAGCCGGACGATGCCGGCAGCGGCTCCAGCGAGGAGCTGCCGCCCTCCATCGACACCCCGGACCCGAAGCCGGAACCCACCCCGGAGCCGGAACCCACCCCAGACCCGAAGCCCACCCCGATCGGACCCGGAGCCGACACCGGAGCCGACGCCGGTGAAGCAGGGCTGGCAGACGGAGGACGGCGTGAAGTACTATTATAGTGCCGCCGGTGAGCGTGTCACCGGCACGCAGGTCATTGACGGCACCGCCTACCGGTTCACCCCCGGCGGGGCGCTGATGGGCCGCATCGGCATCGATGTGTCCGAGTGGCAGGCCAATGTGGACTGGCAGAAGGTGAGGGCCTCTGGCGTGTCCTATGTGATCCTGCGGCTGGGCTTCCGGGGCTACGGCACCGGACGTCTGGTGCTGGACAGCTCCTTCCGCAAGAACATCGAGGGTGCCCGTGCGGCAGGCTTGCAGGTGGGTGTTTACTTCTTCAGTCAGGCCGTCAATGAGAAGGAGGCCATTGAGGAGGCCAGTATGTGCGTGCAGTACGTGCAGGGCTATCAGGTGGATATGCCCATCTTTATCGATCTGGAGGATGTTTGGGATCCGGATGACGGCTCCGGCGGGCGGGCCAACAACCTGTCCGTCAGCCAGCGCACCAGCGTGGCACGGGCCTTCTGCGACACGGTACGCAGCGCCGGCTATAAGGCGGGCATCTATGCCAGCTATTACTACCTGCTGGATCGGATGCACATAGGCCAGCTGGAGGGGGATAACTACATCTGGATGGCCAGCTATGCCGATTCCACCAGCTATCCCCGCAGCCACGATATGTGGCAGTACACCGACAATGGCCGGGTGCCGGGCATCACCATGGGACGGCAGAGCCCGCCAGCGTGGATATGAATGTGTGGTACGAGTAAGTGATTTTGAACAGAAACGGAGGCGGACGCTGCGGCGTCCGCCTCCGCCGTGCTGCTGTGTAGTGAGATTTTTTCAAAAATTTCCGCAGAAAAAGAGGAAATCACCACCCGAATGGGTATAAGAAATTAGAAGTCGTTTTCCGACGGTCTGGGCCGGAGAACGCACCTGACCCTCCGGCGCACCGTGCCGGGGGAAAATTCAGCGGAGAGGAGGGAACCGGATGCCGTTTCCCCAGAATTTTCTGGACGAGCTGCTGGCCCGCAGCGACATTGTGGATATCGTGGGCAGCTACGTCTCGCTGACGCCCAAAGGGCGGCAGCTACTGGGGCTGCTGTCCCTTCCACAACGAAAAGACTCCCTCCTTCCATGTGCTGCCGGACAAGCAGATCTACCACTGCTTCGGCTGCAAAAAGGGCGGCGGCGTCGTGAACTTCGTCATGGAGATGGAGGGACTGACCTATCCGGATGCTATCCGATTTCTGGCCAAGCGGGCCAACATCCCGGTACCGGAGGAGAGCAGCGACGGAACGGAAAAGCTCCGCAGCCGGATGCTGGCGCTGAACCGGGATGCCGCCCGGTACTATTACAGCGTGCTCCAGTCCCAGGAGGGGCGGCGGTGCAGGCGTATCTGGACAAGCGCCGCATCCGCCGGGGCATTGCCGTGCGGTTCGGTATGGGGGCGGCTCCGGACAGCTGGGATGCCCTGCTGACGGCGATGACCCACAAGGGCTACACCAAGCAGGAGCTGATCTCCGCCGGTCTGGCGGTGAACGGGAAGAACGGGCGGTTGTATGATAAGTTCCGCAACCGGCTGATGCTGCCGGTCATTGATGTGCGGGGCGATGTGGTGGGCTTCGGCAGCCGTGTGCTGGACAAGTCCGAGCCCAAGTATATGAACACCCCGGAAACACTTACATACAGCAAGCGCCGTATTCTGTACGGACTGAATCTGGCAAAGAAGTCCAAGCGCCCCAACATCATTCTCTGCGAGGGCAACCTGGACATCGTCACGCTGCATCAGGCGGGCTTCGACAATTCCGTGGCCTCCATGGGAACGGCGCTGACCGTGGAGCAGACGCGGCTGCTGAGCCGGTACACCAAGGAACTGGTGCTGTGCTACGACAACGACAACGCCGGCCAGCTGGCCACTGCCCGGGCCCTGGAGATTCTGGATAACTCGGAGTTCTCGGTCAAGGTCCTTCAGCTGCCCCGGCGGCTGGTGGACGGCCAGTATGTCAAGCAGGACGCCGACGACTTCATCAAGTTTCAAGGGCCGGCGGCCTTCGAGCGGCTTTTGACCGGCAGCGAAAATGGCGTGGAGTTCCGACTGGATCAGATCGCCGGGAAGTACGACCTGACGGATGACACCCAGCGCATCGCCTATGCACAGGAGGTCAGCGAGGAGCTGGCCAAGCTGGAGAACGCCGTGGAGCGGGAGGTATACACCACCCGTGCCGCTCAGGCGGCGGGCCTGACGCCTGAGGCCATGCGTCTGGAGGTGGAGCGTGCCCTGCGGCGAAAGCTGGGCAAGGAGCGCAAAGGCCCTCCGGCGCCGGGGAGCTGAATCCGCCGTGTCGGTACAGCCCCAGGAGCGAGGCATCCGCTACACGAACGTGCGGAGCGCCATGGCGGAGGAAGGGGTGCTGCGCCTGCTGCTGAAGGACGAGCGGCTTTCCGGAGGAGGCGCCCCTGCGGCAGGAGGAGTTTTCCTCGCCGCTGCTGGGCCGGGTGTTTGACCGCCTGTGGCAGCTGCGGCAGGAGGGACGTCCCTCAGCGTGGCCGGACTCAGCGGAGAGCTGTCCGGCGAGGAAATGAGTCATCTCACCGGCGTATTGCAGAAGCCGGAGGCCACGGCCTCGGCCCAGCGGGCGCTGGCGGATTATATACGCATCATCCGGGAGGAGGCGCAGAAGCGGAACGCACAGGGCGATCCCCTTCTGGCGGCTCAGGAGAAAATAAAAGAAAAAAAGGGTTACGGAGGAAAGCAAGCATGAGTGAGAAGTTGAATCAGCAGCTGGAGCAGCAGGATCTGGAGGCCATGGCCGACCAGCTTTGGCGGAGGATGCCGCCAAGCGGGAGGAAGAAGGACTCCAAATCCCGTCCAAGAAGCCGGACGATAAGACCATTGCCGCCCTTCCGGCGGCGACCCTCATCACCGCAAACGAGAAATTGAAGGATCTGCTGGCCAAGGGCTGCAAGACCGGGAAGCTGGACCCCGGCGAGCTGTCGGACGTGGTGGATACCATGGATCTGGACGGCGACCAGATGGACCGCATCTACGATTCGCTGGCGGATCTGGGCATCGAGGTGGGCAGCGATGAGTTCCTGACGGACCTGCCCGATGACGGGGAGCCGCCTCTGGAGGAGATCGCCGAGATCGAGGAAGAGGAGCTGGTGGACCCCAACACGCTGGTGGACAGCTTCAACATCGACGACCCCGTGCGGATGTATCTGAAGGAGATCGGTAAGGTGCCGCTGCTGACGGCGGACGAGGAGATTCGTCTGGCCACGGCCATGTCCGCCATGGCAACGCCGCCAAGGAGCGTATGGCGGCAGCGGAGAAGGAGGGCGAGGTCATCCCGGAGGAGGAGCTGGCCGCCCTGAAAAAGGACGTGAAGCAGGGGGAAGGCCAAGCAGAAGCTGGCGGAGGCCAACCTGCGTCTGGTGGTGTCTATCGCCAAGCGGTATGTGGGCCGCGGCATGCTGTTCCTGGATCTGATCCAGGAGGGCAATCTGGGCCTTATCAAGGCCGTGGAAAAGTTCGACTACACCAAGGGCTACAAGTTCTCCACCTACGCCACGTGGTGGATCCGGCAGGCCATCAGCCGGGCCATTGCCGACCAGGCCCGCACCATCCGGATCCCCGTCCACATGGTGGAGACCATCAACAAGGTCATCCGTGTATCTCGCCAGCTGATGCAGGAGCTGGGCCATGATCCCTCGCCGGAGGAGATTTCCGAGGAGATGGGTATGCCGGTGGATAAGGTGCGGGAAATCCTGAAGATCGCCCAGGAGCCGGTATCTCTGGAGACCCCATCGGTGAGGAGGAGGATTCCCATCTGGGAGATTTCATCCCCGACGAGGGGTGTCCGAGCCCAGCGAGGCTGCGAGCTTCACCCTGCTGAAGGAGCAGCTGATGGACGTTCTGTCAACTCTGACGCCCCGGGAGGAAAAGGTTCTGAAGCTGCGCTTCGGCATTGAGGATGGCCGTACCCGCACGTTGGAGGAAGTGGGCAAGGAATTCAACGTCACCCGCGAACGGATCCGCCAGATCGAAGCCAAGGCTCTCCGGAACCCCCGGTATGTGGCACTACTGTCCCCAAGGCCACAGCCACAGCGTCCGCAACACCGGCGAAGAGCCGCTGGTGATCCGTGCGGTGCTGCCCAAAACGGCAGATAATGGGGATTTAGACGAAATCCGGAGGAAATACTTCGGGAATTTTGGAACAATCGGGGAAATCCCGAAAAGACTTGACAAGAGGGGATGGGAGGGGTACAATGCCACCATCCCAAGAATGCTTGAGGAAAGGACGGACGGCACCATGAAGAAGCTGCGTACCAACATGATGATGCTGGGGATGTGCATGGGCTCCATGTGCATGCGTCGCTGCGCCAATTCGGTCGTCTGCTTTCCGGCATCTGTTCTGTGATCCATACACTTGGGAAACCAAGTTTGCGAACAGCGGAAGGTCGAACGGCCTTCCGCTGTTTTATTTTTGTCAAAAGGAGCTGATCCCTTTGATCCTGCTGACCAAGCGAATGTGTCCTCCGGACACGGTATCTATTATGAATTGCACAGGCAAGAGGGACTGCCGAAGTGTCCCGATACAATAACTATTTATGAAAGAAGATAAAGGAGAAATCATCATGAAACGTTCCGCATTTGCAAAGATCGCCACGCTGGCTTTAGCGCTGGTACTGGTTCTGAGTCTGGCCGCCTGCGGTAAAAGTCCATTTAGCGGCGTGAAAATTCTGGTCCCCAACGACACCTGTGAAAGCCCGTGCGCTCCGCTGCTGCTTTTACTTCGCAGGAGAACGGCATCATCACCCTGAAGGACGGTGCTGGCATCACCGCCACCAGAACGACATTGTGGATAATCCCTACAATGTGGAGATCGTGGAGGCCGAGGGCGGCTCAGCTGCCCTCCCTGGCGGATGCCGGTACGCCGTCATCAACAGCAACTACGCCATCAACGCGGCCTGAACCCCGTGAGGACTCCTGCTCATCAAGGGCTCCGCCTCCGCCTATGTAACATTCTGGCCGTGAAGGGGAGGGCGCAGGGGCACCGATGTGCCGTTAAGGCACTGAAGGCTGCTCTGGAGAGCCAGCAGGTGGTGGACTACATCAACGAGAAGTATGACGGCTCCCGTGGTGTCCGTGGTCACCGATCCCCCGATGGCTATGATGCCTCTGTGAACTATGATGCTCTGAACGGCACCATCTCCATCGCCGCCTCCCCCGCCCCAAAATTCTGAACATCAGCCAAGGGCGTGACGACATTCAGGTCTACAATGACTATGTGGTACCCAATAATCGTTGTGGATGACGGCACCGTCGACGCCAACTACTTCCAGCACAAGCCCTATCTCGACGATTTCAAGACGCGCTCAAGGACGTCTCCCCTGACCATTCCGGACGGTGACGTTTACGGCATCATCGGCATGAGCGGCGCCGGCAAGAGCACGCTGGTGCGCTGCATCAATATGCTCGAGCGCCCCACCTCCGGCGAGGTCATCGTCAACGGAAAACGTTTGGATACCATGTCGCCCGCGCAGCTCCGTGCTGCGCGGCGCGACATTGCCATGATCTTCCAGCGCTTCAATCTGCTCATGCAAAGAAACTGCCTGGCTAATGTCTGCTTCCCGATGGAGCTTTCCGGACTGCGGGGAGAGAAGAAGTGGCGTGAGCAGCGGGCGCTGGAGCTTCTCGACATCGTGGGGCTCAAGGATAAGGCGAAGGCCTATCCCGCGCAGCTCTCCGGCGGTCAGCAGCAGCGCGTTGCCATCGCCCGCGCGCTCGCAACCAATCCGAAGGTCCTGCTCTGCGATGAGGCCACGAGCGCGCTCGACCCCAAGACCACACGCCAGATCCTCGAGCTGATCGGCGACATCAACAAAAAGCTCGGCATCACCGTCGTCATCATCACACACCAGATGAGCGTGGTGAAGGAGGTCTGCAATCACGTTGCGATCCTCGACGACGGCGAAGTCGTGGAAGAGGGCCTTGTTTCTACCGTCTTTTCCGCCGCGCCCAAGTCTGCGGCGGCACGGCACCTTGTCTTTCCGCGCGGCGCGGACATCGATGTATCCGACCCCCAGCAGCAGCGCCGCATTCGGCTTATCTTCCGCAGCGCAAAGACGACGTCCATTCCGCTCGTCGCCCGCCTTGCGACCGAAGAGGGCATCAGCGCGACGGTCATCTCCGCCACGACGCAGAAGCTCTCCGAAGAGGTCTACGGCGGCATGCTCCTCGGCGTGCCGAACGCGCAGTTTGAGCAGGCAATGGACTTTTTGAGAGGTATCGAAAATCTTCAGGTAGAGGAGGCGAGCGTCGATGTACAGTAATCTCTTTTCCCCGGATTCCATCGCGGAGCTCACCGTCGCCATGCAGACGCAGTTCCCCAAGGCGATCTGGGGAGACCTTTTATGTGACGCTGCTGTCAACGGCGCTGGCCGTCGTCATCGGCCTTCCGCTGGGCGTGCTGCTCGTAGCGGGGGAGAAGGGCGGCGTTCTGCCGCTTCCCAAGGCCTTGATGAGCATTCTGAACGTCATCATCAACCTGCTGCGCTCAATCCCATTCCTCATCTTAATGATCATGGTCTTCCCGCTCTCGCGCCTTATCATCGGCACGACCGTCGGCACGACCGCGACCATCGTTCCGCTGGTCGTGGCGGCGTTCCCGTTCGTCGCGCGCCTGGTAGAAAGCAGCCTGCGCGAGGTCGACCCCAACATCATCGAAGCCGCGCAGAGCATGGGCGCAACGCCCATGCAGATCATCTGCAAGGTGATGATCCCCGAAAGCGTTCCCTCGCTGCTCCAGAACTTCACCATCGCGCTCACGACCATCCTCGGCTACTCGGCGATGAGCGGCATCATCGGCGGCGGCGGCCTCGGCAAAATCGCCATCGACTACGGCTACTATCGCTACAAGTACCTTGTGATGTTTGCGGCGGTCGTGCTGCTTATCATTCTGGTGCAGATCTTCCAGTCCTTGGGCACGCACCTTGCCGACCAAAAGCGACAAGCGCCTCAAAAAATAAGCGGATATTCCATCCTGCAAAGCGCCTCAACCGCACGGTTGAGGCGCTTTTTGTCATTTTTCGCAATTTGACAGAAAAAAATGCGTCAATTTAATGCAAGTCTTCGCGATTTGCATATTTTTTATGGAGAAATTGCGTGAACAGCTTTCAAGAATTCTCCGGTCCATCGACTGGGGCTCGCTGACCGACGCGCTTTTGCGCGTGCTCGGCGTCTTTTTATGTTTGACGGTGCACGAAACCTGCCACGGTCTTGCAGCCTTGGCTCTCGGCGACCCGACGGCCAAACGTGAACACCGACTGAGTCTGAATCCGCTGCACCACATCGACTGGTTCGGTTTAGCCGCGATGCTGCTTGTCGGCTTCGGCTGGGCAAAGCCCGTGCCGGTCGATATGCGGTATTTTTAAAAAGCCCAAGCAGGGTATGGCGCTCACGGCGCTCGCGGGGCCGGTATCGAATCTGATGCTGGCGGTCTTGCTGCTGCTCGGCGCGCGCATCACGATCGCGCGCTACGTTGACACGGCATTTTGCAGCGCACTTTTGAATTTTTCTTGCGATGACGGCGTACATGAGCGTCGGTCTGGGGCTTTTTCAACCTCATTCCGATCTCGCCGCTCGACGGGTCGAAGGTGCTTTTCGCCTTTCTGCCCGACCGCGCGTATCTGACGCTGATGCGATATGAAAAGTACGGCATGGTGCTGCTTTTTCTGCTTGTCTGGCTCGGCGTGGGGGACAATATCCTCGGCGAGGGTATTTACCGCGTGTACGAGCTTCTGGTCAACTGGATCGTATATTAAATAAAGTGAGAGGAATGTCATGGACAATCCCGTTTTCAAGCTGGAAGGCGTGGTGCATGAGCGCAGCGCGGAAGCGCTGCAGGACTTTGAAGGTCCGCTTGATCTCATTCTCTTCCTGCTTTCGAAAAATAAAATAGAGATCCAGGACATTCCGATCGCGCTCATTCTGGAGCAGTATCTCGCCTATCTCGAGCAGCGCAAACAGCTCGACCTTGAAGTGGCGAGCGAGTTCATCACGATGGCGGCGCATCTGATGTACATCAAAACGCGCATGCTCCTCTCGCTCGAGGACGAGCAGGCGCAAAGCGAGATGGACGAGCTGATCGCATCGCTCAAAAGCGCGCGCAGAAAAGGATACCTACCTTCGCATCAAGACGCTGACGGAGACGCTCGGCCCGATGGGAGAATTCGGCCGCAGCATCACAACGCGCGATCCCGAGCCCATGCAGCGCGGCAAGATCTATGAATACAGCCATGAAAAAGGCTGACCTTGTGCTTGCCATGCAGGCGATCGCGGCGCGCGGAGAAAAACTGGACGCGCCGCCGAGCGCGGCGCTGAGCGAGATCGTTCGCCGCGAGCCGTATCCTGTCAAGGGCAAGGCGGAGGAGATCCTGCGCCGGCTGAAGGAATACGGCATGACGCGCTTTCATCTGCTGTTCCGCGGCAGCCGCAGCCGCAGCGAGATCGTAGCGACGTTTATCGCCGTTTTGGAACTCTGCCGCGAGAAGGTCATTCATCTGGCCGGTTCCGACACAGACTGCACCGTTGCCTGCGGGACGACGCCCCCGAGCATCAATTTATAAAAAAGCGAGGAACGCTATGTCTTTGGAATCTTTAGATCTGCGCGAGGTTGAGTCGGCCATCGAGGGCATTTTGTTCGCCAGCGGCGAGCCGCTTGCGATCGACCGCATCTGTCTTGCGCTGGATCTCGACCGGCCGACAGCGGAGCAGGTGCTGCAAAAGCTCGGCGACTATTACGCCTTTGAGCGCCGCGGCATCCGCCTCATTCGCATGGAGGACAGCTATCAGCTCTGCTCATCACCGGATTATGCGGATGTGATCCGCAAGGCGTTTGAGATCCGCAAGACCGCCAAGCTCTCTCAACCCGCGCTGGAGGTGCTGACGATCATTGCCTATTATCAGCCCACGACCCGCGCCTATGTCGATCAGGTGCGCGGGTGGACAGCTCCTACACCGTGGGCCTTCTTTAGAGCGCGGGCTTATCGAAGAGTGCGGGCGTCTTCAGGTGCCGGGGCGGCCGAGGCTGTATCGCACAACAAAAAAATTCCTGCGCGATTTTCACCTTGGGTCGCTTGAGGAACTGCCGAAATGCACCGGGGCATTGAAGCCGACGGTCAGCTCCGTATGACGGACGACGGCACAATCTCGATCCCGGCAGCCTCGCGGCGAAGGAAGAGTCGCCCCCCAAACGAAGGGCGTTGACAGATCGCTGATGAACGATTGAGAAGAGGGAGGTGGTCGATTGACTGCGTTAAAAGTGATTGGGATCATCCTGCTGATCTTTCTTCTGATCGGATTTCTCCGCGTGGGCGCTGCTGCGGTTCGACAGGAGTTGAACCTGCGGCTCTCGGTCGGCCCGTTCCGCTTCACACTGCTGCCGGCAAAGGAAAAAAAGGAAACGGCGCAGGAGGCGGCAAAAACAAAAAAAGAGGAAGAAAAGCGCGCGGAAAAGAAAAAGCGCGGCCTTTCCAAGCTCACAAAAGAAGAGAAAAAGGATCTCATCTCCACGGCACTTTCTGCGCTCAGAGAATCGGCGAGGCGCGCCTGCAAGCGCCTTCGTATCGACCCGCTGGAAATTCTCGTCGTCTTTGGCGGCACGGACCCCGCGGATATCGCGCAGACCTACGGCTATGCGAGCGCCGCGATGTGGGGTGTGATGCCGCATTTAGAGAATATTTTTCTGATCCCGGAACCCTCGCTGCACCTGCGCATGGATTACAGCGCGGAAAAAACGCGCGCAGAGGGAAGCGTCGGCTGCTCGCTTCGCATCCGCGATGGGCTGCGCATCCTCATTGCGTTGCTGTGGCCGCTGCTTAAATGGTATCTGCACTATAAAAAGGCGCATAAAAACGACGCTCCCGCGGAAAAACCAACGGAGAGCGGAAAACCGAACCACGAACACAATGAAAAAATGACAGCATAATAAAGAAAGGACGAACCACATGGAAAAACATCGAAAAGAAAACGCCGCTCAATGACCTTATGGACACCACGATGGACAAGATCCGTGATATGGTCGATTCCAACACCATCATCGGCGAGCCGATCCAAACGCCCGACGGCGTGACCGTCATTC
>VOFB01001856.1_pt1 | contig 49288 bp, 75 predicted proteins | sample 5384141 | NCBI WGS metagenome assembly VOFB01 (sample SAMN12384721, study PRJNA508395) | human gut metagenome | isolation source: healthy gut A | host: Homo sapiens | reverse complement strand
TAACCGAAAGGCTTACACGTGAACGAAGAACCTCAAGTCCTCTACTGCGACGCCCGGCTCATGGCCATCGACAAGCCCGCCGGCATGACCGTCCACGGCGACGGCACCGGCGAGCCACACACTACCGCCAGCGACCTGCTGCTGGCGATGGCGACGGTTGCCGCGACCGATATGCAGCCGCTCAACCGCCTAGACCGCGACACCACCGGCGTGGTGCTGTTCTCGCTCGACAAGCAGACGCAGCCCACCTTTGACCAGATGGTCATCGACCACGCTTTCGAAAAAGCACTACCTGGCGCTCGCCGAGGGGCAAGATCGACTGGAACGAAAAAGCTCATCGACAAGCCCATCGCCCGCGACCGTCACGACAGCCGCAAGATGCGCGTCGGCGCCAGCGGCAAGCCGTCTCAGACGCGCGTGAAGGTGCTCAAGCGTCTTAAGAGCCGTCGTGGCCTGCCCACGCGCTCGTATATCGATGTCGAGCTGCTCACCGGCCGCAAGCACCAAATCCGTGTGCATCTGGCGAGCGAGCGTCATCCCCTGGTAGGCGACGACCTGTACGGAACGCCGCGTCCCTGCGGCCTGATGCTCCACGCCCACAGCGTGTCCTTCACGCATCCCGTAACCGGCGAGCACATCCACTATCGAAGCCCCCTGCCCCTGGGAGCCTAAAACCTGCCGAAAAGGGACAGGTTTATTTTGGCAGGTTTTATCTGGACAAACGTCAAAACCACCACAAAGGTTCCTGCCCTTCGCGGTGGTTTTGGCCTTACTTCGCCCCGTTGCTAAACCGTGATGACGTTTTCATCGTCTGGTACTGGCGGGCACCTCGCCCGCGGTGATAACCGTTGCGTCACGGAAGTCCGCGAATTTTACGGGAGCCACTATGCCAAACTTACTGGCGTCGAGATTACGAAGCGTTTGGCTGTATGGCGCATCGAGATACGCTTGACCTGCGCTTCCTCGATATCGGGCGTCGTAAAGCCCTGCTCGGCGGCAATGCCGTTAGAACCCCAAAAGTCGCAGTTAAAGTTGTAGCGGTCTAGGGTTGCCAGAGCATCGGGGCCAACGAGCGCCTCGGTCTCGGGTTTAAGCTCGCCGCCCAGCACCACGGTGCGCATGCCGCGCACAGCGAGATGCTGAGCATGGAGCACGGAATCAGTCACATAGGTGACCGATTCGAGATGCGGAAGATGCTCGATGAGTCTGAGCGTTGTCGAACCCGAATCGATGTACACAAAGCTCTCGGGCTCCACGAGCGCCGCCGCACGGGCGCATATACGCTCCTTGTCATCGTTATGGAGGTCGCTGCGCTCATTAAAGCGTTAGGTCGCGCGTCACGTGCGCGCGCTCAAGACTCGTCGCCCCACCGTGGACCTTGGCGATACGGTGCGCTCGGTCGAGCGTCTGCAGGTCGCGCCGAATGGTAGATGCCGTCACGCCCAGGGCCTCAGCAAGCTCCAGCACGGTAACCGAGCCGGCTCGCTGCACCATCGACACAATCGCGTTGAGCCTATCTTCCGCAAGCATCGCTTACTCCTCCTCGGGGTACACGACTCCCCAGTCGGCGCGGAGCTTGGTCATAAGCTCCATAACATCAGAAGCATAATCCAGCAGCTCGCGCTTGGAGTCGTCGCCGGCAACGGCCTGCTCAAGATCGGCCATCTCATAGCAAAGGGCGTAAGCCTCGGTGCCGGCGTGGACCTCCTCGCGGTGACCGTCCGCAGTCCACACGATGGTCGCGTGATCGGCACGCGGATACTCGTTGACCTCGATATAGCACTTGTCAAAGCTGATGACCGAGCGCTTGGGCTGCTTGGAGTGGAGCGTAAGGCTCACAACACCCAGCTGCTGCTCGGCATTACGGCAGACGATGCCGCCCGCAACGTCCACGCCGGTCTCACAGGTTGCCCAGCGAAACGACCTCGGCGGCTGGCTTGCCATAAAGAGGCGCATGACGGACAGGGCATACACGCCAATATCGAGCATGGCACCGCCAGCAAGGTTGCGATTGTAGAAACGATTGGTCAAATCGCCGTACTCCTTGTAGCTGCCAAAGTTGAGCTGAGCGAGGTTCATGCGGCCGAACTCGCCAGCATCCATGCGACGACGCAGCTCCTGATACAAGGGCATGTGAAGCACCGTGGTGGCGTCCATGAGGACCACGTTATGCTCGTCGGCAATGGCACAGGCCTCGTCGAGCTCGGCAGAATTTAGGGTAATGGCCTTTTCAGAGCACGTGCTTGCCAGCTGCCAGAGCGGCGCGCAGGTAAGTGATATGCGTGTTATGCGGGGTGGTGATATAGACGGCGTCGATATCCGGATCGGCATAGGGTCCTCGACCGTGTCATAGACCTTCTCGATGCCATACTGCTCGGCAAAAAGCCTGAGCCTTAGACAGCGTGCGGTTGGCGACGCCCGCAAGCTTGCGGGCCGGCAAGAGCGAGAGACTGGGCCATCTGGTTGGCGATAACGCCACAACCGATCACGGCCCAGCGGAGCTCGGGAGCCGTAAAAAAGATATCATCGGGGAATGGCTTGTCCTGAACCGAAGCGAACGCTGCCTTTGCGGCTGCCGCGGAATCGAGTGGAGCCTGATTGGAATCTGCCATTATGTGCCTCCTGAGTCATCGGAAGTTCTTCATTTCCAACAGCCTTATATTCGCACAAATGAGCGCGCATTTGCTTGTATTTGCGTATATTTGCTTTTCGGTCATTATTTGGCCATGGTTGACAGATGTTTGCGCGGCCATGCGCATCATCGCGCAAGACTCTGCGCGTAAATGCGCATGCGACAATCCTTGTGAAACATATAGGAGCGGAGCACCAAAGCCCTAAAGACAGAGCCAGCTGTATTACTTCACCCCTCCGGGGCACCAGACATCAAAGGACTGTCCCTAGGTGCCGACACATGGGGACTGTCCCCAACTGCCGGGACTACTCATTTAAGTCTGTCCCCAATGAGCACAATCACTCATGTAAGTCTGTCCCCAATGAGTATCCCCAATGAGTGGGGATAGAAAAGGCCCGGGTGCCGTGGGGCATCCGGGCCTTTGCTAGCAACTTGATGTTGCGGGCAGCTTAGAACTTGTGGCCGCACTTCTTGCAGACGCGCAGCTTGTTCTTACCGTCCTTCTCGTGACCGACGCGGGTAACCTTACCGCACTCGGGGCAAACGAGATTGACGTTGGAGGCATCGATGGGAGCCTCCTGCGAAACGATGCCGCCCTGCTGGTTGGCAGCGTTGGGCTTGACGGCCTTCTTGACGACCGAAACGCCCTCGACAACGACCTTGTTCTCGGCGGGAGAGCACGCAGGATAACGCCCTGCTTGCCGCGATCCTTGCCAGAGAGAACCTGGACCTTATCGCCCTTCTTGATATACATATATCTCCCCCTAACTACAGGGTCTCGGGGAGCGAGCGAGACGATCTTCATGTACTTCTTGTCACGAAGCTCGCGAGCGACGGGCCCGAAGATACGGGTGCCGACGGGCGAACCATCGTTGTTGATGACAACGCAAGCGTTCTCATCAAAGCGAATGTAGGAGCCATCCTTGCGGCGGATCTCCTTAACGGTGCGAACGACGACGCAACGGACAACGTCCTTCTTCTTGACGTTGGCGCCAGGGGTAGCCTCCGACAGCACCGATGAACACATCGCCGATGCCTGCATAACGACGCTTGGAACCGCCAAGCACCTTGATGCAGCGAATCTTGCGAGCGCCGGAGTTGTCGGCGACGTTCAGCATGGTTTGCATCTGAATCATGGTAGATGTTCCTCCGAACTAAGAACCGAAGAGAGGTGCGCAGCCTTTATACGGCCTGTGGTATGCAAGCGGCATACGCACATCTTCGGAAACGTACAAGTCGTAAGAGCGACTGCTTATTTAGCGCGCTCGACGACCTTCGATGAGGCGCCAACGCTTCATCTTGGACATAGGACGGGTCTCCATAACGCGGACGGTATCGCCCACGCCAGCCGTGCACTCCTCGTCGTGAGCGTGCAGCTTCTTGGAGCTGGTCATCATCTTGCCGTACTTGGGGTGACGCTTGCGCTCGGTGATGGTGACAACAATGGTCTTGGCACCGGAGACAGAGGTAACGACACCCGTACGGACCTTACGCGAGTTACGCGAATCAGTCATGTTCTCTCCTTAGGTCCTACTCGGCGACAGCGGACTTCTCCGCTGCGATCTCGCGGGCGCGCTGCTCCGTGAGGACGCGAGCGATGTCCTTCTTCACTGTTGACGCGCGCGGTGTTGTCCAGCTGGCTGGTGGCCATCTGGAAACGAAGGTTAAAGAGCTCGGCGCGCATTTCCTTCAGCTTCAACTGAGCTGAGCGTCCCGAGAGCTCACGAATCTCTGCGGGCTTCATTAGTTCTCCTGGCGGCGGCGGCGTCCTCAGCAGCCCACTTGGCCTCTCGAGAGCGGCCTCTCAGCCATCTCCTTCTCGATGCGCTGCTCAGCGTTCTTGGCAGCAACAATCTTGGTCTTGATGGGGAGCTTGTGCTGCGCAAGACGCAGAGCCTCGCGAGCGACCTCCTCGGGAACACCCTTGACCTCAGAACATGATGCGGCCGGGCTTGACGACGGCCACCCACTCCTCGGGGTTGCCCTTGCCGGAGCCCATGCGGGTCTCTGCCGGCTTCTTGGTGATGGGCTTGTCCGGGAAGATCGTGATGCAGACACGGCCGCCACGCTTCATGTAGCGGGTCATGGCAATACGAGCGGCCTCGATCTGACGGTTGGTGATCCAATGGGCCTCGAGAGCCTGGATACCAAACTCGCCGAAATGCAGCTCGGTATTACCCTTGGCCTTGGCCCTTCATGGAGCCACGCTGCACCTTGCGGTGAAGAATACGCTTAGGGGCAAGCACTACTGACCCCTCCTCTCGGAGTTACGACGACGAGGACGGGAAGAGCCCTCGAGTGCAGGGGTTGGGAACAGGCTGGCCCGGGAGCTTCTCGCCCAGGTAGATCCAGACCTTCACGCCGCAAGCGCCCATGGTGGTGCTGGCGACAGCCGTGCCGTAGTCGATCTTGGCACGGAGGGTGTGCAGAGGCACGCGACCCTCGCGGTACCACTCACGACGGCCCATCTCGGCACCGCCGAGACGGCCGGAGCACTGAATGCGGATGCCCTTAGCGCCAGCCTTGCGGGCGGACTGGACAGCCTTGCGCATCGCACGGCGGAACGCAACGCGTCCCTCGAGCTGCTCGGCAATGGACTGAGCAACGAGGTTGGCGTCGAGCTCGGGGCGCTTGATCTCGACAACGTCGACGGAGAGCTGGCCCTTGGAGACGCCAGCAACCTTCTCGAGCTCGGTGCGGAGGGTATCGATCTCGGCACCCTTCTTGCCAATGACAACGCCAGGGCGAGCGGTGGTGATGATGACCTTCACCTTGTCGCCAGCGCGCTCGATCTCGACGCGGGAGACAGCTGCGCGGGAAAGACGCTTCTCGAGGTACTTGCGGATCTCGAGATCGTTACCGAGGGTCTTAGCGTAATCCTTCTCTGCGAACCAGCGGGAGCGCCAGTTCTCGGTGATGCCAAGACGGAAGCCGGTGGGGTAGACTTTCTGACCCATACAGCTTTACGCCTCCTTTCGAGGAGCAACGACGACGGTGATGTGGGAAGTACGCTTCAGAATGCGAGAAGCGGAACCCTTGGCGCGGGGACGGATGCGCTTAAGCGTCGGACCCTCGTCAACATAGGCAGCGGCGACAACCAGGTTGTCGGCACGCAGACCGTTGTTGTTCTCGGCGTTCGCAACGGCGGAACGGAGAACCTTCTCGACATCCACGGCGACGGCGCGGTCGCAGAAGTGGAGGATGTCGAAGGCCTGAGCGACAGGCTTGCGGCGGATCAGATCGACCACCAGGCGGGCCTTGCTGGGGAAACACGCACGTACTTAGCGACGGCGCGAACCTCGGTGGCCTCAGTTTCAATAGACTTAGTTGCCATTTACGGTTAACCCCCTATTTGGCCTTGTGGCCACGGAACGTACGAGTCGGCGCGAACTCGCCGAGCTTGTGACCAACCATGGACTCGGTAACGTAGACCGGCACGTGCTTGCGGCCATCGTACACGGCGATGGTGTGACCAACCATCTCGGGGAAGATGGTGGACGCGCGGGACCAGTCTTCACGACGTCCTTCTTGCCAGCCTCGTTCATCGCGGTGATACGCGAGAGAAGGCGAGTCTCCACGAACGGGCCCTTTTTGAGACTTCTGCTCATAAGTGCTTTCTCCTAAAACTCGGTATCCGAAATTACTTCTTACGGCGACGAATGATGTGCTGGTTCGAGACCTTCTTCTTCTTGCGCGTACGAAGGCCCTTCGTCGGCTTACCCCATGGGGGTAACAGAGGGACGACCAGAGGTGTGGTTCTTGCCCTCGCCACCGCCGTGCGGGTGGTCGACAGGGTTCATGACGGTACCGCGGACGGTCGGGCGCACGTTCATGTGACGCTTACGGCCGGCCTTGCCGATGACGATGTTGGCGTGGTCGGAGTTGCCGACCTCACCGACGGTTGCGCGGCAGGTAACGAGGATGCGGCGCATCTCGGAGGAAGGCATACGGACGATAGCGTACTTGCCCTCCTTACCCATCAGCTGGCAGGAGTTACCGGCGGAACGGGCGATAGCAGCGCCCTTGCCCGGCTGGAACTCGACGGCATGGATGAGCGTACCGACGGGGATGTCGGCGAGGGGCAGAGCGTTGCCCGGCTTGATGTCGGCGTCAGAACCGGACATGATGGTCTGACCGACCTCGAGGCCCTTGGGGGCCAGGATGTAGCGCTTCTCACCGTCTGCGTAGTGCAGCAGTGCGATGCGGGCAGAACGGTTCGGATCGTACTCGATCGTGGCAACCTTGGCGGGCACGCCGTCCTTGTTGCGCTTGAAGTCGATCACACGGTAACGACGCTTCACGCCGCCGCCCTGGTGGCGGGTGGTGATACGACCGTTGTTGTTACGGCCGGCCTTTTTAGGCAGGGGCTCGAGAAGAGACTTCTCGGGCTTGGTGCAGGTGATCTCGGAGAAATCGGAGATCGTCTGCCAACGCCTACCAGCGGAGGTCGGCTTAAGGTGCTTTTACAGCCATTACAATCCCTTTCAATAGGAATCCGTTAGCCATCGCAGACAGGGATTCGAGGTTCTGCCTCGGGTGCGATGACACCGGACGTATACACGGTTCCGGGCGTGTCCATTTTATACGCCCAAAACCTTGAGCTCTCGCCTCCCCTATTTGGGAGGCATGAGCTCACTCAACAGCAGCGAGTCTTAGGCCTGGTTGCCAAAGACCTCGATGGTGTCGCCCTCGGCCAGCGTGACGATGGCCTTCTTCCAAGAACGGGTCTTGCCGGCGACATAGCGCACGCGCTTGGTCTTGGGCTTGACCGTCAGGGTGTTCACGCGAACGACCTTGACGCCGAAGATCTCCTCGACAGCGTCCTTGATCTGATACTTGTTAGCATCCTTGGCGACCTCGAACGTGTACGTGTTCTGCTCCATGCCGGAGAAGGAACGCTCGGACACGATCGGACGGATGATGATCTCGTGGGCGGTCATTTATGCAAGCACCTCCCGAAGTGAGCGGCGATGTCGGCGGGCATCAGCACGGCGTTGTTGTTGACGAGATCGTAGGTGTTGGCCTCGTCGGCAGTGATGATGAACGTCTTGGGAATGTTGCGGAACGACAGGTAGGCGTTGACGTCCTCATCGCGAACGATGATGGTCAGGCGCTTGCCCTCAAGGCCGAGAGCCTTGAGCATGGCGACGGCAGCCTTGGTGGAAGGCTTCTCGAAGCCGTAGTCGTCGACGAGCACGAGCTCGCCATCGGCCAGCTTGGCGGACAGCGCGGAGCGCATAGCCAGCTTGACCTCCTTGTTGTTCATACGCTTAGCGTAGGAACGGGGCTTGGGGGCGAAGACAACGCCACCGTGACGCCACTGGGCAGCACGGATGGAACCCTGGCGGGCACGGCCGGTGCCCTTCTGACGCCAGGCTTCTTGCCGCCACCGGAAACCTCAGAGCGGCGCTTAGCGGACTGGTGCCCTGACGCCAAGAGGCCATCTGGCACTTGACGATGTGGTGCATAACGTGGATGTTCGGCTCGATGCCGTACACCTCAGCGGCGAGCTCGGCCTCGGCGACCTTCTTGCCCTCGCTGTTCTTTACTTCAAACTTTGCCATTTAAGTGTTCTCCTTGGTATGACGCTGGGCTAAATGGGCTGGGCCCTTAGGCCATACGGATGGCGACGAGACCATTCTTGGCACCCGGGACAGCGCCCTTGACCAAGATGAGGTTCTGCTCGGCATCGATGCGGACAACGGAAAGGTGCTTGACGGTAACGCGCTCGTTACCCATGTGACCGGCCATCTTGACGCCCTTTGAGGACGCGCGCAGGATAGGCGCACTGACCGATAGAACCGGGGTGACGCTGGAAGTGAGAACCATGCGTCATAGGACCGCGGCGCTGACCCCAGCGCTTGATGCGACCCTGAAGCCCTTACCCTTGGAGGTACCGATGACGTCGACCTTCTCGACATCAGCGAAATCAGCGACGGTGACGACCTCGCCGACCTTGTGCTCCTCGCCGTTCTCGACGCGGACCTCACGAAGGAAGCGGACAGGCTCGACGCCAGCCTTGGCGAAGTGACCAGCCATGGGCTTGTTCACGTTCTTGGCCTTGATGTCGCCGAAACCGATCTGGACGGCGTCATAGCCGTCGGTTGCCTGAGTTTTAACCTGCGAGACAGCGCAGGGGCCAGCCTGATGACCGTGACGGGAACGACGTTGTCGTCCTCGTCCCAAACCTGGTCATGCCAATCTTGCGGCCGAGAATCATGCTGATCAAGATATGATCCCAACTCGCGTGGTCTTGGGACAATGCGTACACCACCGAGCGTACGCCCCTAGAGGACCACTACTTACACGACGTGCTCCCCAGCCTTGTATTTCGCCCGGACTACCTGACAACCCTATTAAGCAGGCATTTTGTCCAGCCAGAATACTCCCCTGGTTTCACACAGCTGTTTAGTATACACGGCTGCGGGCGTATCCATCGAGATTCATATTTCACTCACATTGTTTACGCAGGTAAAGCGCGTGGCACGTTCCCAGTGTGCGGCGGAGGGGGCGGCCCTGAGACATATTAAGGTTGCTGCTCTACAGTCCTGCTCACGACGGAGAGCACATTAAGTGCTCTCCGACTCGTGCGGAACTCGCGACAACCTTAATATGTCTCAGGGCCGCCCCTCCGCCGCACACTGGGAACGCCACGTTGATGTCTGCTAAACCTTGCTCGCTCAGGCTAATGACTTTGTTGGGGGTCCACTATTTGCTGGAGGGTGAACTTGCATTGCATTGGCTCGCCTTCTGCTTGTGGCTTTGCCTCTTCGAAATCGAAGATCATGATGGCGCAGTTGGGGAGTTTTGCTGGGAGCTCGAAGCCCTCTGGGACTGCAGCCTTGATGAATTGGCGGCTGGCGCTGCCGTGGCTTACTGCTAGGAGGGTTTCTATGCCCTCGGCGCCCATGAGATTGGTGAGGGTGTCTACCATGCGCTCTTGCAGCGCGCGGCTTCCTTCTCCTCCGAAGGGGACCAGATCCTCGCCCGGATCCCAGACGTCGGTGGGAAGGGCGTCGTGCGGGCCTTCTTCGAAGGAGCCGTAGCAGCGCTCGATGATGCCTTCGCAGGACTCGACTGCTGCGTCCGGGCCAAGGAGTTCGGTTGCGACAAGACTTGCCGTGTCCATGGCTCGGCCTAAGGGTGATGAGACCACTTTGTCGGGGACGACGCTGTGGGCTTTGAGCCATGCGGCCGCTGCCCGTGCCTGCTGACGGCCCAGATCGGTGAGCGGTGAATCACAGCGACCCTGGACGAGCTTTTGACGTTGAATTCCGTCTGGCCGTGGCGGAGTAGGTATAGGCGCTTCATGCTCTCCTCTTCTGTATAACTTGCTTTGCCGGCACAGCCCTACTCGTGGGTATGCCCTACGTAGTCTTCGTCGATCGTAATCTTGGCAATCGACTTGGGATATTCCGATTCGACCCGTTGTGCCAGCGCGTGCTTTACGTCTTCGGCACTCATCTGCAGATCCGAGGGACGCACGCAGTCAAAGATCACGTTGGTGTGCGTGGGGCCCGGCACACAGCGCAAATCATGAATCGAAAGGCGGCTATCGATCTCTTGAGCCATAGCGTTGATGCGCAAGCGCATGCTCGCCACCTTTGGATCGTCGGTCACGATGGGGTCGTAGTGAAGTGTGACAATCATGCCGTCTTCGTTCCTAAACGACTGCTCGATGTTATCGAGCGTGCCGGGACTTTCCAGCGGGCTGGCCTCGGCTGCCATCTCGGCGTGAGCGCTTGCGAACTTCCTGCCCGGGCCGTAGTCGTGAACCATCAAATCGTGAACTCCCAAAACGCCGGGATAGCTCATGATCTTGTCTCGAATGTGCTTGACCAGCTTAGGATCGGGCGACTGACCCAAAAGCGGGCTCACCGTATCTTGAATAAGTTCAAAGCCGCTCCAGCCAATATAGGCGCCAACGGCAAGGCCAACCCATGCGTCAAGATTGATGTGCATCACCTGCGAAACAATTGCACATGCCAGCACGGCGCCTGTGGCAAGAACATCGTTCTTGGAATCCTGGGCAGTCGCATGCAGTGTCTCGGACTCGATACGGTCGCCGAGCTTTTGGTTGAGCGCCGCCATCCACAGCTTAACAACCATCGAAAGCGCCAGGACTGCCACCAGGGCAAGCGAGAACTCGACAGGTTCGGGGTGGATGATACGCTCAAACGAGGACTTCACCAGTTCAAGGCCAATGAGAAGCACGAGCGCCGCCACGACAAGACCCGAGAGGTACTCGTAGCGACCATGGCCGTATGGATGCTCGGGGTCGGCGGGCTTGCTCGCCAGCTTAAAGCCCAGCACGCTCACGATATTCGAGCTGGCATCGGACAGGTTGTTCATGGCATCCGCCACAATCGAAACCGATCCCGAAACCACACCGATTGCGCCCTTCGCAGCACAAAGCGCCACATTGGCGACAATACACACCATGCCCGCTAACGTGCCCACACGCGCACGATCGCCCTGCGCGCGCTTAACTATCCACTCGACCATCTGCATCCGCCCCCACGGTACTACCTATATATCTATTGCTCAAACGGATTGTAGTGTAGCCACTTTGTCTCCCAGATACAAAGAGGCCGCAGCCCGCACGGGCCACGGCCTTGGAGCATGACAAAAGAATCGTCCTTTGTCGCACAGGTTTACGCGCTTACTTCAGCAGCGCTCGCCACTGTTTCGGGTGAATCGGCCCCGTCTTCTGCCGCCTGTCCCTGCGCCGGCACCACGCCAAAGCAGTAGCTCAGCGCCGCAGACACCGCAAATGCCACACCGCCGGCAACGCAGCACCACAGCATGTTCGAGATGCCGCCCGTGGCAAAGCCAATGACCATAAGCACATTCGTCATGCCGATGGTATAGGCCGTAACGTGGCCCACGGCCGCAACAAGGCCTCCGACGGCGCCGCCAATGGCCATGTACGTCAGGCACCTGCCATATTTAAAGCCGCAACCGTACAGCGCCGGCTCGCTTACGCCGCCAAGAATACCCGAGATTGAATAGCCCAGCATGAGTGCCTTCTCGTCCTTATCCGCAACGCGGAGCGACGCGCCAAAGGGCATGCCCCAAACGGCGAACGTCGCCATCGTCGCGGCGATCAGGATGCACGAATCCGTTCCCACACTCATAAACTGAGCATAGGCAAGCGATAGGACAAACGTTGCTGACGCCTGCAATCTTAAGAAACTCCCAACCCGCGGCAAGCCCCATGAGCGTGAGCAGCGACACGATGCCACCGGAATTGCCAAGCATAAACATAAGCTGGCCCAACAGCATGCCCAGATAGCTGCCCGCCGGCGCCGTAATACACAGCGAAACCGGAACCATGACAAGCATCGTCGCAAACGGAACGAACGAAAACGCCACGGCCTTAGGGATAACGCGCTGAAAGAAACACTCCACTCGCCATAGCACGGGCACCGAGATGAGAACCGGAATAACAGTCGTCGTAATCGTTGACCGGCGCGGGAAGCAGACCATACACGGAAGTCATCGATGCCCCCGTCGTCGATGCGGCATCGACGAGCTTAAGCAGATCGGGCGCAATCAATACGCCGCCCAGCATCATGCCTAGCTGCTCCGAGCAACCGAGCTGGCGGGCGGCCGCCCAACCAAGATAAATGGGCAAAAAGTAGTAGCCGGCGTTATAGAGCCAACTGTAGAACAGGCGATAGATTTCGGAATCGGCAGACCACAGGCCCAGCATACCTTCGCCCATAATGACGGCAACGGTGCGGAACAACGCCGCGCAGACAATAAACGGCAGCGCCGACATCATGCTTTTGGACAGATAGTCCACCACGGCCATGGCGTTTGATGAAACCGTCGTTGTAAACGAGGTGTTAGAAACTTGTAGCATGGAACGCCTTTCCCAATATGACATGCGGGCTGCCCTTTGTCACATCGTGCGGTACTGACCGATTGCGCGGTACTTTTCGTAGCGGAGGTTTGTGAGGGTCGCGTCGTCGAGCTGCCCAAGCGTATCGAAGACATCAAATGCCGAGGACATGACGGCACCGGCGATCTCCTCATGCGACAGGCCCCTATCGTCAACAATGCCGTCGATGATGCCGAGCGCCAACAGATCGGGGGCCGTGAGCTTAAGCGCCTCGGCGGCCTCATTCGCGCGCTCGGTATCCTTCCACAGGATCGACGCACAGGCCTCGGGGCTCACGACCGAATAGGCCGAGCTCGAGAGCATCAGGATGCGGTCGGCCACGGACAGCGCCAGCGCGCCACCAGAGCCGCCCTCGCCTGTCACCACCGAGACAATCGGCGTCTTGAGGCCGCTCATCTCCATGAGATTCTGGGCAATCGCCTCGCCCCCGCCTCCTCGGCACCGATGCCGCAAAACGCGCCCGAAGTATCGACCAGACACAGAACCGGTCGACCAAACTTTTCGGCCTTGGCGTATAAGGCGACGCGCTTTTGCGGTAGCCCTCGGGATGTGCCATACCAAAGTTGCGACGCATGCGCTCTTTGGTCGTGGTACCGCGCTCGACGGCGATAACCGTCACGGGTCGCCCGTCTTTCCAGCCAATGCCAGCCACCACGGCGGCGTCGTCGCCAAAGTAACGGTCGCCATGCAGCTCCACAAATCCATCCAGGCCCAGCGAGATCATCTCGCCCGCCGTGGCGCGATCTGCCGAGCGGGTCTGCTTGACAATCTCGAGCGCGGTTTTTGGTGCGGTCGAGCGCTTGAACAAGTGTCCCAGCTTTTTGCCGCGACGACCCGTATGCACGATCTCATGCGGTGCCCCCAGGCCGGGCGCGTGCCCTTCGTGCAGTGCCAGCAGCTCGCCTACCGTGAGCGCAATCTCGCCACGCGGAACAACGGCATCGCAAAAGCCGTGCTCCAGCAAAAACTCGGAGCGCTGGAATCCCTTGGGCAGGCGCTTGTGCATGTTCTGCTCGATCACGCGCGGGCCGGCAAATGCCGTCAGGGCATCGGGCTCGGCCATGATTATATCGCCCTCCATGGCAAAGGCGGTTACGCCTCCGGTCGTGGGGTCGGTGAGCACCGTGATATACAGACCGCCCGCCTCCGCTGTGGCGCCTAACCGCCGCAGAAATCTTGGCCATCTGCATAAGCGACGTCACGCCCTCTTGCATGCGCGCGCCGCCCGAAACGGTAAAGCCGACAACTGGCAATCCAAGCTCGGTCGCTCGCTCAAATGTGCGACAGATCTTCTCGCCCACCACGGAACCCATCGAGCCCATCATAAAGTTGGCGTCCATAAAGAAGAGCGCGGTATCGCAACCGCAGATTTTGCCCCCCTGCCGCACACTAACGGCGTCCGCGCTCGCCCGAACGCTCGCACACGCTTTAAGCTTGTCGGCATAGCGGGAAACGAGAGGAAGTCCTCCGACGCCAGATTGGCATCCCATTCCTCAAACGTGCCTCGTCGACCGTCATGCGCATGCGCGCGCGACCGCTCACGCGAAAGTGTTTGCCGCAACGGGGCAGACCTCGAGGTTGTCGTGCAGGCGTGCTTCATCGATCACGCGGCGACACCGGGCACGATAAACACGTGGCGCGCGGGAAACTCGGCGCACGACTCGGTCATCGGCCCCTCGAGGACGTTGACCGTCTTTGCTTTTCTATTCATCAGCATAGAGATGCCCCATCAGATCGGTGTGGTACATGCCCGACAAGAACTCGTCGTTTGCCAGCACGTCGAGCTGAAGCTCGCTGTTTTTCGCTCACGCCCTCAATCACGAGCTCGCCCAGGGGCCGAGCGCATCTTACGAATGGCGCCGTCACGCGTGGGCACACACGATGAGCTTGCCGAGCATGGAGTCGTAGTACGGCGGAACTTTCGCACCGGTAAACATGGCGGAATCCCAGCGCACGCGCGGACCACCCGGCACACGCAACGCGGTGACCGTTCCGCATGACGGCAGAAAGTCCGGCGTTTCGGCATTGATGCGGCACTCCATGGCGTGGTTGCGGACCGGCATGTCCTCCTGCTCAAAGGGCAGAGGCTGGCCGGCTGCCACGCGCAGCTGCCACTTGACCAAGTCGGTATCGGTCACAAACTCTGTAACCGGATGCTCCACCTGCAAGCGCGTGTTCATTTCCATAAAGTAGAAATTGCCGTCGTCCGAATACAGAAACTCGATGGTACCGGCTCCTTCGTAGCCGACGGCACGAGCCAGGTCACGCGCTGCCTTGTGCATGCGAGCACGAATGTCGTTGTGTCCGTCGAGGCACGGCGCGGGACTCTCTTCGATCAGCTTTTGGTTGCGACGCTGCACCGAGCACTCGCGCTCGCCGAGCGAAAATACATGGCCCTGCTTATCGGCCATAATCTGCACCTCAACGTGGTGCGCCGGCGCGACGAACTTCTCCATGTAGCACTCGCCGTCGCCAAAACGGCCTCGCCCTCGGCACGCGCCTCGATGAACGCCTTTGCCGCATCTTCCACGCGCTCGACCTTGCGAATGCCGCGACCGCCACCGCCCGCGCGCGCCTTAATGAGCACGGGACAGCCAATGCGCTCGGCCTCGGCCGTCGCCTCCTCGGGACTTTTTGAGCAAATCGCAGCCCGGCACAATGGGCACGCCCGCCGCGGCAGCCGTTCGGCGTGCGGCGTCCTTGTCGCCCATGCTGTCGATCACCTCGGCCGAAGGACCGACAAAAAAGCCAGGCCATACTTGTCGCAGTCGCGTACAAAGCTCGCCTTCTCGGAAAAGAAGCCATAGCCGGGATGAATTGCCTTAGCTCCCGACTTTACGGCACAGGTGAGCACAGCATCGTCGTTGAGGTAGCTCTCGGCAAGACGCGGACCGCCGATGCAATACGCCTCGTCGGCAAGCTGCACGTGCAGCGCGTCCGCATCGGCCGTGGAATAAACGGCGACGGTCTTGATGCCCATATCGCGGCACGCGCGGATAACACGGACCGCGACTTCGCCGCGGTTGGCGATGAGCACTTTGTCGAACATGAAGCCTTCCTTAACTTTCGTGCATGAGTGCAAAAGACATGTCGGCGCGGCAACAGACCTCACCGTTGACGCTTGCAGTACCCGTCGCAAAGCGGAACGGCCCGCGCGCACGCGTGATGGAGCACACCAGATCCACCGTATCGCCCGGGCGCACCGGACGCTTAAAGCGCACCTTGTCCAGACTCGTGTAGAACGGCGTCGCGCCGCGCGCCTCCTCATCGCCCATCAGCAACACGCAGCAGTTTTTGGGCGAGCATCTCGCACTGGATCACGCCGGGGACCACCGGGTTTCCCGGAAAATGCCCCTGCAAAAAGTATTCGTCGCCCGTAATCGTGATCTTGGCGTGGGCCTCGTCGCCCACCAGCTCGGCTTCGTCGAGCAAAAGCATCGGCTCGCGATGCGGTAACAGCTTCTTGAGCTCTTCTTTGTTCATGGATATCACCTATCCGATCCTCATGAGGCAGCTGCCAAACTCCACGAGGTCGCCGTCGGCCACGCAGATCTCGAGCACCTCGCCGTCTGCCTCGGCCGTCACCTCGTTGAGAACCTTCATGGCCTCGATAATGCAGAGGGTCTCGCCGGCCTTGACCTTGGAGCCCACGTGCACAAACGGCTCGTCGCCCGGCGCCGGGGCAGCATAGAAAACGCCGACCATGGGAGCGGTCACCTCGGTGCCCTTGGGCTCCGGTGCGGCGGCAGGTGTCTGCGCGGCGGGCTCCGGTGCGGCAGGCGCGACTGTGGGAGCTGCAACTGGAGCGGCCATAGCGCTCGGCATGGGCATGGGCACGGCAACCGGCCGTGCGGCGCTCGCGCGCTCGAGTTCGACCGCGGTGCCATCGGGCTCCTCAACGCGCACGCGCGTGAGGCCGCGGTCCTCCATAACATCGGCTATCTCGGCAAGTCTTTTGGAATCCATGCTCTAGCTCCTCGTATATCTACGCAGCGCGATGGCGGCGTTGTAAAAGCCCGCCAAAGCCTAGGTTGGTCGAAAAGCGCCCAGGTAAGGTCGGCGCGAACTGCGCGATGGGCGTGTAGTCAAGATCGCAGGCGGGATCGGGCGTGCGGTAGTTAATGGTCGGCGGCACCACGCCCTGCTCGAGCGCCTATGGCGCAGGCCATGACCTCGATGGCCCCGTGGCACCGATCATGTGGCCGGTCATCGACTTAGTCGACGAGACGTGCGCGGCGCGCGCCGCGTCCTCGCCGAGCGCACGCTTAATGCCCGCCGTCTCGGACGAATCGTTGAGCTTGGTCGATGCCGTGAGCATTGATGTAGAGACCCTCGGAAGGCCTGACGTCGCCCTCGGTCACCGCCAGCGATATCGCGCGGGCAATGCCGGCAGCCTCGGGATCAGGACTCGTGATGTGATAGGCATCATCGGTGTTGCCGTAGCCCACGACCTCGGCATAAATGTGCGCACCGCGCGCCTGCGCATGTTCCATGCTCTCGAGCACGAGCACGCAGGCGCCCTCGCCCATCACAAAGCCGTCGCGGTCTGCATCGAACGGACGGCAGGCCGTCGCGGGATCGGGGTTGGTGGTCAATGCACGGCAGGACGTAAAGCCCGCAACGGCATCGGGGATAATTGCAGCCTCGGCGCCGCCCGCGAGGATCGCGTCGGCATAGCCGTGCTTGATGGCGCGGAACGCCTCGCCCACCGCATGGGCCGAGGTTGCGCACGCGGTCACCACGGGCAGGGTCGGGCCCTTTGCCTTGTGGCGGATTGCGATATTGCCCGATGCCATGTTGGGGATCATCATCGCGATCATATAGGGCGATGCGCGGCGGGGCCCACGTTCGGCAATCGTATGGACGTTGTCGACGAGCGTCGTCATGCCGCCCACGCCCGAGCCCACGTAGACGCCCGGCGCTCTCGATCGATGGCGCCTTCGACATCAAAGCCCGCATCGCGCATGGCCTCGTCCGAAGCCGCCATCGCAAACTGAACGCAGGGGTCCAGATGCTTTGCATCACGCTTGCCAAAGTACTCGTTGCCGTCAAAGCCCTTGACCTCGGCCGCTACCTTGACGGCAAACGCATCGGTATCGAAGTGCGTAATCGGGCCGATGCCGCACGTGCCAGCGCACATTGCCGCCCAGGTGGCAAGCGCGGTGTTGCCGAGCGGCGATACGGCACCTATGCCGGTGATTGCAACTCTCTGTTCCATCATGGTCTCCTCATCCAAGCGTTCTTCGGCCCTGGGTTTCTACATCGCCATTCCGCCGTCGACGCGCACGACCTCGCCCGTAATGTAGGCAGCCGCATCGCTCGCCAAAAGCGCACCACGCCGGCCACTTCCTCGGGGCGCGCCATACGCTTAAGGGGAATCTGCTCCTCGGTTACCGTACACACCTTCTCCGAGAGCTTTGCCGTCATATCTGTCTCGACAAACCCGGGGGCGACCGCGTTCACTCGTACACCGCGGGGCGCAAGCTCGCGCGCCACCGCCTTGGTCAGGCCGATCACGCCCGCCTTGGAGGCAGCGTAGTTGGCCTGCCCGGCATTGCCCATCAGGCCCACAACCGAGCTCATGTTGACGACGCAGCCGCCGCGCTGGCGCATAAAGGTCTTGGTGAGCGCACGCGTCGTGTTAAACGTTCCTTTAAGATTGACATCGAGCACGCGATCGAAGGCGTCATCGCCCATGCGCATGAGCAGGCCATCGCGGGTGATGCCAGCGTTGTTGACGAGCGCCCAAATGGAGCCAAAGTCGTTGAGGACCGCTTCCACGCACGCGTTGACGGCAGCGGGGTCGGCCACGTCACATTGATATGAGCGCGCCGTGGCGCCAGCCGCCTCGCAGGCGTCGCACGTCTCGCGCGCCGCATCGACGCTGCCGGCATAGACGACGGCGATATCGTAGCCATCCTCCGCCAGACCGATAGCGCAGGCGCGGCCGATACCCCGCGAGCCGCCCGTGACCAGTGCCACGCGACGTGAGTCGTTGCGCTCGAGCGCGCCATTGTTCAAGTTGCCCATGTCATTCCTTTTTCGGGTTACAGCCCTGTGGACTATGCGAGCTCGTCGGCAATAGCTGCGACCTGCTCGGCCGTCTCGCACGAATACACACGAACGTCGCTCAACGTACGCTTGATCAGGCCAGACAGCGTTTTGCCGGGGCCGACCTCAATAAATGTGTCGATGCCTTGATCCCGCAGAGCATGCAGCGTATCGACCCAGCGCACGGCATTGCTCACCTGATTGGCCAAGACATCCGATGCCGTCTGGGGGTCCGCCGGATAGGGCGCCGCTGTCATATTTGCCAAAACAGGAATGAGCAACGGGGACGGCGCGTGACCGGCCTCAATATATGCGGCAGGCCACAGGTCGCCCTCGGCCATATAGGGGCATGAAATGCACCCGACACCGCGACCTTCATGGCGCGGCCGCCAGCCTCTTTTACTAGGACGTCGAGGGTCTGCAGCGCATCGGGCGCTCCGGCCACAACCGTCTGCTGGGGACTGTTGTAGTTGACCGGCCAGCAGTCCTCGCCGGCCTGCGCAGCCAGGTTCTCGACTTGCGCAGCATCAAGTTTGATGACGGCGCGCATGCCGCCAGGGTGACGCTCGGCCGCCGTGGCCATCAATGCCGCGCGCTCACACGAGCTCAAACCCGCTCGCGTATCGAATGCCCCCCTGCAAAGCTGAGTGCGCGACCTCGCCCAGCGAGAATCCCGCACAGGCGGCAGGCACCACGCCGCGCTCGCGCAGGGCGACGGCGACAGCCAAGTCGTGCACGAACACGCAAGGCTGCGTGTTCTCGGTCTGCGAGAGCTCCTCCTTGAGGCGCTCCGGCACTGCTCGCTCGTCCCCGGGCGCACCTCGTCGGCAATGGTGAACACCTCGGCGGCCGCCGGCGATGTCTCGATCAGGTCGACGCCCATCGCGGGGTGTTGGGCACCCTGGCCGGCAAACAGAAACGCTACGCTACCCATGCGGACGCACCCTTCAGGACGCGCTCGGCGCCATCGACCAGATCGTCAACGATTTCGCGTGCGCTCTGGCGCTCGCTAACCATGCCGGCAATCTGTCCACACTAAAAACGAACCCTCTTCGTAGTTGCCGTCCTTGGCGGCCTTACGCAGCGCACCGGTTCCCATAGCACCGAGCTCCTCGGCACTCGCGCCGGAACCCTCGCTCTGGCATAGGCGTTGGTGAAGGGGCTCTTGAGGGCGCGCACTGGATGTCCCGTCGAGCGACCGGTCGCACGCGTTGAAGTGTCGTTGGCCTTCAGGACCATCTCTTTGTACTGCTCCGAGACGGTGCACTCGTCTGCGACCAGAAAGCGCGTACCACTCTGCACGCCTTCGGCGCCCAGCATAAAGGCGGCCGCCACGCCGCGGCCGTCGGCAATACCGCCGGCGGCCACGACGGAATGTCAACCGCATCGACGACCTGCGGCACCAGTGCCATCGTCGAGGTCTCGCCAATATGGCCGCCCGATTCGGTACCCTCGGCAACAACCGCCGTGGCTCCACGACGTGCCACGAGGCGCGCCAGCGCCACCGAGGCAACGACCGGGATGACCTTGATGCCCGCCTCGTTCCACGCCTTCATGTACTTGGCGGGATTGCCGGCGCCCGTCACGACGACCGGCACTCGCTCGTCAATCACAACCTGTAACCTCGTCGGCGAACGGGCTCATGAGCATGACGTTGACGCCAAAGGGCTTATCCGTCCTGGCGCGCAGCTCGTGAATCTGGTCGCGCAGCCAGTTGGCGTCGGCGTTCATGGCCGCAATGATGCCTGCCACCCGCCTCGGACACTGCGGACGCCAGCGAGGCATCGGCAATCGTGCCATACCGCCCTGGAACACGGGCTTTTCGATGCCGAGCAGATCGCAGAGAGGAGTCTTTGAGCATCTCTACTTCTCCAATGCCGCCTCGACCGTATCGGCGAACTCGCCGACCGTCTTGGGTTCTCCTCGGTATCGAGCTGGATGCCAAACTCGTCCTCGACGGCGACGAGGATCTCGACGGTGCCCAGGCTGTCGAGACCAATCTCCTCGAGCGTGGACTCGGGCTTCATCTCAACGTCGTCAAGACCAGCGGTCTCGCGGATAACGTCGCAAACGCGCTCGAAGGTCTTCTGATCTGCCATGGTAGTTCTCCTTTGGTTGTGCCCTAGGGCGTTTTTATTTCCTATGTGCGACTACTTCCAACGAAGCAGATAGCCACCTATATCCAGACCGGCGCCAAATCCAACCAAGGCGATGGTGTCGCCTGTGTGAAGTGCACCGGCGTTTGCCAGCCGGTCGAGGGCAAGCGGAATGCATGCGCTCGAAATGTTGCCGGTCTCGCGCAACGTGCGAACCACGCGCTCGTCCGGCACGCCCAGGCGCTTGACCGCCTGGCTCAGGATTCGTTCGTTAGCCTGATGGAATACAAAATGATCGATGTCTTCGACCGAAATGCCCGCATCGATCGCAAGCTTATGGACCGTGTCGCAGATGGCGTTGACGCCGAACTTGAACACGCGGCGGCCATTCATGGACAGCACACTCGCGCGCTATCTGCGGAGGCCTTAAACGGCGACGTACCGACCAGACCGGGAACGCGCAACGTCACGACGTCGGGCGCCGTCGAAAGCTCAACGGCAAGGGGGGTTGTCTCCCCAGCCTCTATCACAGCGGCGCCTGCCCCATCGCCAAAGAGCACGCAGGTGGCGCGGTCTGTCCAGTCAAGCGCGCGCGTCATCTGCTCGGCCGCAACGACAAGCGCATGCTCGGCTCGTCCTCGGGCGATATAGCCCTCGGCGACATCGAGCGCAAATACGAAGCCGGCGCAGGCCGCCGAGACATCGAAGGCAGGACACGTCGCGCCCAGACGCTCGGCTACGGCACACGCCTCGGCGGGAACAAGATGGTCACCCGTTGTCGTCGAGCAGACGATTAGATCCAGCTTTGCTCGCGTCGATTCCGGACACCTGGAGTGCCTGCTCGCTCGCCGCTACGGCAAGGTCGTCGAGTGACTCGGTGGTGCAGACGCGGCGGCTCTTGATGCCTGTGCGGGTAAAATCCACTCATCCGAGGTATCGAGGAACTCAGACAGCTCGTCATTGGAAACACTGCGCTTAGGAAGCGCCGAGCCTGTTCCCAGAATCGTGAAAACCCATCACTAACCTCCTTTGAGTTGTTGACGTGTTTACATCGACCAAGAGAGATAACGCATTTCAGTCTTTGTTGACGTGTTGACATTATATTGTCCAAATGCGACAAAGGCTTCACATTGTGTCTATCTCGACACCATTGCATCATTCACTTATTCAATAAGGAGGTAGCAGGCCGCTATGGATGCCCAATTAACGATTGTCGACAACCGGATCGACCAACGATGACCTGCTCGAGGCAGGGAAAACAGGGTGCGCCGCACGGCACAGGACTTGCCGCCCGGGCTCAGACGGCAGGACGCGGCCGGCGCGGCCACAAGTGGGATTCAACCGCCGGCAACCTATTTTTCGATTGTCCTGCGCCCATGCGTTAATCCTGCAAAGTTCTCTGGTCTTGCCGCCGTCAGCGGTGCTCGAGGCACTCGAAAAACAGGGTCTTGCAAACGAGATTGGCCTCAAATGGCCCAACGACCTGGTCGCGCGTGGACGCAAACTCGGCGGCATTCTGGTCGAGGCCGCACGCGATAACGAAGGCAACCCTTTTGCGGTCTGTGGCATCGGCGTTAACGTGAACTATGTGCCCGCGGAGGTTCCCGATGGCGGCCTGCCAGCAATCGGTCTCTCGGACCTTAACGAAAACGTTCCTGCCGTCGACATGCTCCTCGATGAGGTCTATCACGCCGTTATAGACGCTGTAGATGCCTGGACAGAACGCCTCAACTCCATGGAAGAAAACACGGACCGCTCGCGCCCGTCCACGGCGAATATGTCGCTCACCTCAATTGGATCGGGGAGCACGTTATCGCCCGCTCCCCCGCTGGAGACGAGCTGGCACGAGGCATATTTAGAACGGTCGACGATTGCGGCCGCGCATGCATTGAGACCGAGAGCGGCTTGTGCGTCTTCCACTTCGAAGAAGCATCCTTGCGCCCCTGAGCGAATAGGGCGCCGCAGCCGCCGGCTCGGCAGACGAATTCGCTATCCCAAAATCTAAACTCAAAACAAAAGGGCCCCGCTACCGTAATGGCAGCGGGGCCCTTTAAGCTATGAGCGATATCGCTTAGAGCTTGATGTCGATGTCGACGCCAGCGGGGAGGTCGAGACGCATGAGCGAATCAACGGTGCCCGAGGTGGGGTCGAGGATGTCGATGAGGCGCTTGTGCGTGCGCATCTCGAACTGCTCACGGGAGTCCTTGTTGACGTGCGGCGAGCGGATGACGTGAACAGGTTACGCTCGGTGGGCAGGGGATAGGTCCGGAAACGCTAGCGCCGGTCTTCTGAGCGGTCTCGACGATGAGCTTCGCGGACTGATCGACGACCTCGTGATCATAGCCCTTGAGGCGAATGCGGATCTTCTGGGTAGCCAACTTAAACCTCCAAAGAGTGCGAGAGATGTTCTCGCAGGATTACGTAACAGGGAGCTCGAACTTAGGCGTTCTTGCTCATTGACCTCGTCCACGATGGACTTGGGAACGCGGCTCATAAGAGTCGAACTGCATCGTGTAGGATGCACGGCCCTGGGTCTGGGACGAAGGTCGGTAGCGTAACCGAACATCTCGCCCAGCGGCACCTTGGCACGGATGATGGCTTGCTGTTCTTGCGATCCTCCATAGCCCTCGATCTTGCCGCGGCGACCGGAGAGGTTGCCCATAACGTCGCCCATGTACTGCTTCGGGAAGTCTCGACCTCGACAGCCATGACGGCTCGAGAGCTGCGGATCGGACTTCTTGAGGCGTCCTTGATGGCCATGGAACCGGCCACCTTGAACGCAGCTTCGGAGGAGTCCACATCGTGGTAGGAGCCATCGACGAGCTCGACGGCAACGTCGAGGACGGGGTAGCCGGCGATGACACCGGTGTTCAGGGCCTCCTGGATGCCCTTGTCGATGGACGGGATGTACTCCTTGGGCACGACGCCGCCGACGATAGCGTTGACGAACTCGTAGCCGAAGCCCTCCTCCATCTTCTCGAGCTTGATGACGGCGTGGCCGTACTGACCGCGACCGCCGGACTGGCGGACGAACTTGCCCTCACCTTCTCGACGTCGTGACCAGCGGTCTCGCGGTAGGCAACCTGGGGCTTACCAACGTTAGCGTCAACCTTGAACTCGCGGAGCAGACGGTCGACGATGATCTCGAGGTGCAGCTCGCCCATGCCAGCGATGATGGTCTGGCCGGTCTCGTGGTTGGTGGACACCTGGAAGTCGGGTCCTCCTCGGCGAGCTTGGTCAGAGCCAGGGACATCTTGTCCTGTTCGGCCTTGGTCTTGGGCTCCATGGCAATGTCGATAACAGGGATCAGCGAACTCCATGGACTCAAGGATGATAGGGCATCCTCGGAGCACAGGGTGTCACCCGTGGAGGAGTCCTTTCAGGCCCACGATCGGCGACGATGTCGCCAGCGGAAGCACGGCGTCACGATGTCGACGCGCTGGTTGGAGTGCATCTGCAGCAGGCGGCCGAATACGCGCTCGTTCTGTCCGTTGGTAGCGTTGACCACGTAGGAACCGGAATCAAGCTTGCCCGGAGTACACACGCAGGTAGGTGAGCTTGCCAACGAATAGGGGTCGGTCATAATCTTGAAGGCCAAAGCCGAGAAGGGCCCTTCGGGTCGGATGACGCTGAATCTCTTCCTCGCCAGTCTCGGGTTGGTGCCCTTGATGGCCGCGAACGTCGCCCGGGCAGGCAGGTAATCGACAACGGCGTCAAGGAGCTCCTGAACGCCCTTGTTCTTGTAAGCGGAGCCCACGAAGACGAGGTTGATCTTGCAAGCCAGAACACCCTTGCGCAGAGCAGCCTTGAGCTCCTCGACGGTGAACTCCTCCTCCATGAGAACCTTCTCCATGAGTTCGTCGTCGCAGTCGGCTGCGGCGTCCACGAGCTCCTGGCGGTAGATGGCTGCATCGTCGGCAAACTCGGCCGGGATCTCATCCATCGGCTCGGGGTAGGTCATACCCTTGTCGTCGGCCTTGAAGTCCCATGCAGTCATGGTAACCAGGTCGATGACGCCCCAGAAGTTGTCCTCGGCGCCCATGGGCAGCTGAGCGGCAACTGCATTCGCGCCCAGGCGATCCTTTTCATGGTCTGAATAGCATTGAGGAAGTCAGCGCCCACGCGGTCATACTTGTTGATGAAGGCGATGCGGGGGACACCGTAGCGTTTGGCCTGACGCCAAACGGTCTCAGACTGGGGCTGAACGCCGGCAACGGCGTCGAAGACGGCGACAGCGCCGTCGAGGACGCGCAGGCAGCGCTCGACTTCGGCGGTGAAGTCAACGTGGCCCGGGGTGTCGATGATCTGGAAGCGATAGGTTTCGCCATCTTTCTTCCAGAAGCAGGTGGTAGCAGCGGAGGTGATGGTTACGCCGCGCTCCTGCTCCTGAACCATCCAGTCCATGGTGGCAGCGCCCTCGTGCACCTCGCCGATCTTATGAGTTTTGCCCGTGTAGTACAGGATGCGCTCGGTCGTGGTGGTCTTACCGGCATCGATGTGGGCCATGATGCCGATGTTACGGGTATCGGAAAGCTTGTACTTAGGCTTAGCCATGTTAGTTCCTTACCTTAACTTACCAACGATAGTGCGAGAACGCGCGGTTGGATTCAGCCATCTTGAAGACGTCTTCGCGCTTCTTGACAGACGCGCCAGTGTTCGTCGGCGGCGTCCATGATTTCAGCAGGCAAGACGCTGAGCCATGGTGTGCTCCTTTGCGCGCTTGCGGGAGAAGTCGACGATCCAGCGGATCGCGAACGTGGTGGCACGACGGGAGGTTGACTTCCATCGGCACCTGGTAAGTGGCGCCGCCCACGCGCTTGGGCTTAACCTCAAGGGTGGGCTTGACGTTGTCCATAGCCTTCTTGAAGAGCTGAGAGCGTCGCCCTGCTCGGTCTTCTCGGCAACGATCTCGAAAGCGGTAGAGACGATGCGCTCGGCGAGGGACTTCTTGCCGTCAAGCAGGACTTTGTTGATCAGCTGCGTGACGAGACGGTTGTTGTACACTGCGTCCGGCTGCGTTTCGCGGCGGACTGCTGCTGCACGACGAGGCATGTAAAATGTCCCTTAAGTGTTGTGCGCGCCCTTCGGGTCACGGCCCATTCAAAACGTTATCGGCCCGCGCGACTTATTTATTTCGGGCGCTTGGCGCCGTAGCGGCTGCGGGCCTGCTTGCGGTTGTCCACCGCAGCGCAGTCGAGCGCCGCGCGGATGACCTTGTAGCGGACACCGGGAAGGTCATTTACACGGCCGCCGCGGACGAGCACGATCGAGTGCTCCTGCAGGTTGTGGCCGATACCCGGGATGTAAGCGGTGACTTCCATGCCGTTGACGAGACGGACACGGGCAACCTTGCGAAGAGCCGAATTGGGCTTCTTGGGGCTCGTGGTGAAGACGCGGGTGCACACGCCGCGCTTCTGGGAGTTGTGCTGCAGGGCAGCGTTCTTGGACTTCTTGGGCACGGAACGACGGCCCTGGCGAACCAGCTGGTTAATAGTAGGCAAAGCGTACTCGCTTCTCGAATGATTCCAGCTTTCTGTAAGTGCAACGGCTTGAATCGAGGGGTCAGCATCCCCCTACGAAACACGCAGCTCGTTAGGATACGTGGCGTTAGCTGTGCCGTCAACAGACCACGCCGCCAGGCGTATCCCAAAATAGCATATTTCCGAAAGCCTACACAAAAAGGAATCCCCTCCTGTGCGCGGGGGCGGATTCCCGGCCCGGGCGGCCCGCTGTTTAAGTTTGCTGCTCTACAGTCCCAGTGCGCAAGACGGAAAGCACATTAAGTGCTTTCCTTTGCGTGCGGAACTCGCGACAAACTTAAACAGCGGGCCGCCCGGACCGGGAATCCGACGTGCTTGTCGGGGCAACGTTCCCTTCCAAATAGGGACAGGTTTATTTTGGTCGGTTTTATCTGGGGAAACGTCGCGCTCCAGCGGTGATCTGCTCTCATCTGTCGCATGGAAATCGGCGGCGTTTCCATTTAACGCAAAAGAGGCCGCTTCCCCTAGTAGGAAGCGACCCCAAATCTTACGAATAGACGATGGTAAAGGGCTCTTTCGTTTCGGTCTCCCCTGTTGATGTATACCTCACAATTTCAAGGGTTACCGAGACAACTTGATCGACATCAATCAACTTCGTTGGCACCCAGATGTTCTCTCCGCTTTTGCGCCCATAAGAAAAATATAAGTTGAACACCCCTGCGTCGTCATCTTCGATAATCTGCTCCGATCCATCCTTGTAGCTGACGGTCAGCTTATTATCAACTGCTTCATAGCCCAAATCATCGATGTGCGTCTGGATGGAAAACGGGCTAATCTCAAGAGGCGAGTCACCGGGCGGAGCTCCTTTGTATCGACGTACGCTCCAATATTGAACTCGGGTGTCGACGCCTCAAACCGCCTCGCACTCTCACCTTCACCCTCGGTCCAATGGATATTCCAGGTGACAGCATGTTGCAAATCTCGCTCGCGATCCATAGCGGCAAAAGTACATCGTGCCATTAATGACAGTATCGCTTGATGTGTCCTTATCAATTGTGCTGCGTGTCAGGCCATTCCTCGCCGAACTTCATATCGGGCGTGCCGATGCCCTGCTCTTCTTCACCATAGAGAACAAGTTCGCCAATCTCTGCTGCTGGCTTGTAGTAGTTAACTCCATTTGGATTGGACAACGTAAACGTCACGGCTCCGCAGCCGTTTTGGTCGATTGCCATCTCATGGATATCAAGCGTATAGCCGTTGCCCTCGACGGACAGATTAACCTCTGGACTGCGCCTTCCAGGCTTTGGGGCGCGATGCCATCGCCAAACTCTCTGGTGTAGGTATATTTAGTTCCCGATGAGCCGCCGTTGGTCCAGGTAATGGAATCCCCGTTGCCGTGGTTTCCCCAGGCAGAGGCAAAATAGCTGGAATTGACGACGGCGTAGGCGACCCCTCCGGTCGCCAGCACTCCGGCAAGGCATCCGATCGCGGCAACATACAGAGGCTTCGCGTGACCCTTTCGGCGAAGCGGCTCACCAGCAGCGGCATAAAGAACACGGTCAGCAAGATCGCTATCGGCTTGGACGGACTCGAAGGCCTGCTTGATTTGATTGGATTTCACGGTCGCCCTCCTCTAGGATGAACTTGAGCTTCGATCTGCCGCGAGCCAAACGCGTTCGAACAGTCGCGGCTGGCACATGCAATAACTCGGCAATCTCTGAGGTCGAAAAGCCCAGATAGTAATAGAGCACGATGGGAACACGGAATCGTTCCGGAAGTCGCATAACGTCTGACAGGACCGCCTTGGTCTCCTCCTGCGCCGTCGAAAGCGAATCGGCCAAGTTCTCAATATCCTCCACACGCCTCCATGGCTTTCGAAAGAGAGATTTGCATTCATTGATCGTGACCCGGATAAGCCATCGACGAAGATGTTCCCAGCTTTCAAATTGGGCATCGCTTTTGAGTAACTTCAGAAAGACGTCTTGAGCGACATCGTCGGCATCGGCACGATCGCGCAGATACGTCAATGCGATTCGAAACACGACATCACGGTGATCCTCGACCGCCTGTCTAAATGCTTGTTCTTCCATAATCACCTCCCGGTGATGCTGATGTTTCTTGCTGAGGCCCTCACCATAGATACGCTTTGACCGAACGAAATGTTTCAAATTCAAGCAGGAATAACCTACCAAAAAACCCTGCCCCTTATTGGCAAGGGATCGACGGAACGCAACAGGTTGAGCATACGCAAGCGAGGGCGGCCCCCAGAGCGTACAAGGTGGCATGAAAAAAGGCAGGGCATTGACCTTTGGTCATGCCCTGCCTTTGAATGACAGATTGTAGCTCTGGGGCCGCGCAGCGACGGAGATCGCCGCCGTTCGTTAGAACGGCGGAACTAGTTACTCCTCGTCGTTGTCCTTGGCCTCTTCGGCGTCGTCGGTGTCCACGAGCTGGTTGAGCAGCTCGTCGAGGGGAAGCCATGTCCTCGTTGATGGCACCGTTGGCGGGAGCCTTCTTGTCGTCGATCGGGCGCCCAGGGCTCCTCGTCGGCGTCGGCGTGATGCGTCGGCGCGGCAGAGGTGCCCAGCAGGATGTCGTCCGGACCGTCGGGGCTAAAGACCATCTGCAGCAGCTGCGAGAGGTCTTCCTCGTCGGCAACGTCGTCGTTGTTCTCGAGGATGTAGAGAAGGTCGTGGGCCTCAAGGCCGTCACGGAGCTCCTCGATCGCCTTGGCACCGATGCCATCGATGCGCAGCAGATCCTCCTCGGACTTACCAACCGGTCGCCGACCGTCTCGATGCCGACCTCGCTGAACTTGTTGGTCCAGCGCTGCGACACGCCCAGTCGTCGAACAGGTACAGGCGAGCCTTCTCGGCAGAGATGGTGTGACCGTTGCGGGTGAACGAACCGTCAGCACCGCCAAACTCGTCGTAGCCGGCCCAGTCGAGCTGCTGCGGAAGCTGCTCGTCCAGGTCCTTGAGGCTCCACAGGAGCCCACTCGGGCAGCGACTTGGCGTTGGGCGAAGCCGGGCCGTCGATGTCCACGTAGCCGTCGGCCGTGCGATACGTCAGCTTGGCGTTGGCGTAAGGCTTGAGGCCGGTACCAGCCGGGATCTTCTTACCGACGATGACGTTGGACTTAAGGTCGAGCAGGTGGTCGACCTTGCCCTCGATGGCAGCCTCGGTAAGGACGCCGGCGGTACGGATGAACGAAGCGCTCGACAGCCAGGAGTCGATGTTGGACGCGACCTTGAGCGTACCCAGATGACGGGCTCGGCCACGGGAGCCTGACCGCCCAGACGGGCAACGCGCTCGACCTCGTCGGCGAACTCGTAGCGGTCGACGTACTGACCAAGCAGGTACTTGGAGTCGCCGGGGTTGGTGATCTGAACGCGACGCAGCATCTGACGTGCGAGCACCTCGATGTGCTTGTCGTTCAGGTCGACGCCCTGGCTGGTGTAGACGTCCTTGACGCTCTCGACGAAGGTGTGCATCGTCGACTCGATGTCGGTCAGCTTGCGCAGGTTGCGGAAGTTGACAAAGCCCTTGGTGATCTGGTCGCCGGCGCGAACCTCGCAGCCGTCCTCGATCTCGGGCATAAAGCGCACCGAAGCGGGGACGCGACGCTCGTCGAGGACACGGGTGTGGTCCTCGGAGTCGGTGAGCGCCAGCACGTACTCGGACTTCTCGGGCTTAATCGAGAGGTGACCGGAGTACGGAGCCAGCTCGGCCTCGCGACCCAGGATCTTCTCGTTGACGTTGCCGACGATATCGAACATACGGCTGACCGTAGGCAGACCCTGCGTAATATCGTCGACGCCAGCGACGCCGCCGGAGTGAATGGTACGCATCGTAAGCTGCGTACCGGGCTCGCCGATGGACTGGGCGGCAATAATGCCGACGGCAGTACCGATGGCGACCGGACGACGAGTGGAAAGATCCCAGCCGTAGCACTTCTGGCACACGCCGTACTTGGAGCGGCAGGTGAGCAGCGCGCGAAGCTTGACCTTCTTAAGGCCCGCATCGACCATCTTCTGGATGTCGGCGACCTTCTCGATGTAGCCGTCCTGCTCAAAGAGCACGGTGCCATCGGGAGCCACGACGTCCTCGATGAAGCAACGGCCGACGAGGTCGGTGTTGAGGTCGGTGGTGCCGGGGATGATGAGGTTGTAGGTAACGCCCTCGTGCGTACCGCAGTCCTCCTCGCGGACGATGACGTCCTGGGCCACGTCGACTAGACGACGGGTCAGGTAACCAGAGTCCGAGGTGTGATGCGGTATCGACCAGGCCCTTACGGGCGCCGTAGGTCGAAATGAAGTACTCGAGCGGCAGCAGGCCCTCGCGGAAGTTCGCCTTTAATGGGAAGGTCGATCGTCTCGCCGGACATGTCCGCCATCAGGCCACGCATGCCGCCGAGCTGACGCAGCTGGGTCTTAGAACCACGGGCGCCGGAGTCGGCCATCATGTAGAGCGGGGTTCTCCTCGTCGAACATGTCGAGCATGAGCGCTGCAACCTTATCGGTACAAGCGGTCCACTCGTTAACGACTTCGATGTGGCGCTCCGTCTCGTTGATGAAGCCCTCCTCGAAGTACTCGTTGATCTGGTCGACGTTGGCCTGGGCGCGGTCGAGCAGCTCCTGCTTCTCGGCAGGGATGAGAGCGTCCCACACCGAGATGGTGAGGCCGGCGCGGGTAGCGTAGTGGAAGCCGGAGTACTTGATGGCGTCGAGGATCGGGCCGACCTTGGCCTCGGGGTAACGATCGCAGCAGTCCGCAACCAGCTTGGCCACGTCGCCCTTGACCATCTTGTAGTTCATGAACTCATAGTCTTCGGGCAGGCACTGGCGGTTGAAGATGATGCGGCCGATAGAGGTCTCGAAGCGCGCGGTCTTGTTGCCGGTGACGTCGTAGTCGACAAACTCGTTCTTGCCGTTCTTGACGCGGAAGATACGGGTGCCGTCCTCGTTGATGACATTGGCGTCGGCAGCGGACACGCGGACCTGGATCTTGGCCTGCATGTCGACCTCGGAGCGGCAGTCATAGGCGTGCAGCGCGTCGTCGAAGCTCGAGAACACGTGGTTCTCGCCCGGCAGACCCTCGCGAACCTGGGTGAGGTAGTACACACCGATGATCATGTCCTGCGAAGGGATGTTGACCGGCTTGCCGGATGCCGGCGAGCGCAGGTTGTTCGCAGAGAGCATGAGCACGCGGGCCTCGGCCTGAGCCTGGCTGGACAGCGGCACGTGGACAGACATCTGGTCGCCGTCGAAGTCGGCGTTGAAGGGCGAGCAGACCAGCGGGTGCAGGTGGATAGCCTTGCCCTCGACCAGCACCGGCTCAAAGGCCTGGATGGACAGACGGTGCAGGGTCGGTGCACGGTTGAGCAGCACGACGCGGCCGTCGATGACCTCTTCGAGGATATCCCACACAAAGGTGGCACCGCGGTCGATAGCGCGCTTGGCGCCCTTGATGTTCTCGACCTTGCCAAGCTCGACCAGGCGCTTCATGACGAAGGGCTTGAAGAGCTCCAGCGCCATGGTCTTGGGCAGACCGCACTGGTGCAGCAGCAGCTTGGGGTCGGTAACGATAACCGAACGGCCGGAGTAGTCGACACGCTTGCCCAGCAGGTTCTGACGGAAGCGACCCTGCTTGCCCCTTGAGGGCCTCGGCGAGCGACTTGAGCGGGCGACCGCCACGGCCAGAGACCGGGCGACCACGACGGCCGTTGTCGAACAGGGCGTCCACGGACTCCTGGAGCATGCGCTTCTCGTTGTTCACGATGATCGCAGGGGCGTCCAGTCGAGCAGGCGCTTGAGTCGGTTGTTACGGTTGATCACGCGACGGTACAGGTCGTTGAGGTCGGATGCGGCGAAGCGGCCGCCGTCGAGCTGGACCATCGGGCGCAGATCAGGCGGAATGACCGGGATGACATCCAGATCATGTTCGCGGGGCTGTTGCCGCCCTTCAGGAAGGCGTCAACGACCTCGAGGCGCTTGACGGCCTTCTCGCGCTTCTGCTTCTGGGAGTCCTCGTCGGCGATGATGGCCTTGAGCTTCTCGGCCTCGGAAGGAAGGTCGATGGCAGCGAGCAGGTCGCGGACGGCCTCAGCACCCATGCCACCCTTGAAGTACATGGAGTAGTAGCGGGTCATCTCGCGGAACAGCGGCTCATCGGAAATGAGGTCGCGCTCGCTGAGCTTCATGAAGGCGTTGAAGGCGTCCGTGCGGAGCTGCTTCTCGTCCTGCACTCTTCCTCGATGTCGACGATGCCGGAGGCGATCTCCTCGGGGTCAGCGGCTCCTCGTCGGAGAACTCGTCAAAGTTCTCGGGGTTGCCCTGCTCCTTGAGGGACTCGATCTGGCGGGCGCACTCGGCATCGATCTCTTCCAGATCGGCGGCGAGCTCCTCGCGCAGGTCGTCAGCGTCGGCCTCGCGAGCCTCGTAGTCGACCTCGGTGATGATGTAGCTGGCAAAGTACAGAACCTTCTCGAGGTCCTTGGACTTGATGTCGAGCATACGGCTCATCGGGAAGCTCGTGGGGCTCTTGAAGTACCAGATGTGGGACACGGGAGCGGCGAGCTCGATGTGGCCCATGCGGTCGCGACGCACCTTGGCCGAGGTGACCTCGACGCCGCAGCGCTCGCAGACGATGCCCTTAAAGCGGATGCCCTTGTACTTGCCGCAGGAGCACTCCCAGTCCTTGGCGGGACCGAAGATCTTCTCGCAGAACAGGCCGTCCTTCCCGGGCTTGAGGGTACGGTAATTGATGGTCTCCGGCTTCTTGACCTCACCGTGCGACCAGGAACGGATCTGGTCGGCGGAGGCAAGGGAGATCTTTACCGAGTCAAAAATCAGTAGCTTCGAAATCTGCCACAGTCAACTACTCCTTATCAGTGGTCGTGGCGGCGACAGCCCGGGCGCCTCGGCGGTCTCGGCATCCTCGGCCTCGACGTCGGCGTCAACGCCGGCGAGCGCGCAGCCAGTCGTCGAGAGCGGAGGTCTCCTCGGCGGTCACAGGGGGCGGAGGCGTCCTCGTCGGCATCGTGCATGGGCTCGATGTCCAGTGCGAGGGAGCGAATCTCCTTGACGAGAACCTTGAAGGACTCAGGGGATACCCGGGACAGGAACGTTCTCGCCCTTGACGATGGACTCGTAGGTCTTGACGCGGCCCACGGTATCGTCGGACTTGACGGTCAGGATCTCCTGCAGGACGTTGGAAGCACCGTAAGCGTACAGTGCCCAAACTTCCATCTCGCCGAAGCGCTGGCCGCCGAACTGGGCCTTGCCGCCAAGAGGCTGCTGGGTAATGAGGCTGTAAGGGCCGGTCGAACGAGCGTGGATCTTGTCGTCGACCATGTGGCCGAGCTTGAGGATGTAGGACGTACCCACGGTAATGGGCTCGCGGAACTCCTCGCCGGTGCGGCCGTCGAACAGACGGGTCTTGCCGCGCTCGTCAAGCTGGGTGACGAACTCGGGGCGCATGTGATCGCCAAAGGCAGCGGTGGCCTTGTTGAGCATGTTCTTGTTGGCACGACGGATGACCTCGGCGATCTCGTCCTCCTTGGCGCCGTCGAAGACGGGCGTCGCGGTGAAGAACGGACCGGGGACGTACTTGTCGGAGTCGGCCTGCTCGGTATCCCAACCGCACGCAGCAGCCCAGCCAAGGTGGCACTCGAGCAGCTGGCCGACGTTCATACGCGAAGGAACGCCCAGCGGGTTGAGGATAACGTCGATCGGGGTGCCGTCGGCCATGTAGGGCATGTCCTCGACCGGCAGGATGCGGGAGATGACGCCCTTGTTGCCGTGGCGGCCGGCGATCTTGTCGCCCTGCTGGATCTTACGACGCTGGGCGACGTAGACGCGCACCTGCTCGTTGACGCCGGGAGCCAGGTCGTCGCCGTTCTCGCGGCTAAAGCGGACGACGTCGATGACGCGGCCATAAGCGCCGTGAGGCATCTTAAGGGAGGTGTCGCGGACGTCGTGGGCCTTGGCACCGAAGATGGCGCGCAGCAGGCGCTCCTCGGCAGTCAGAGCGCTCTCGCCCTTAGGCGTGACCTTGCCGACCAGGATGTCGCCAGGGGCCGACCTCGGCGCCGATGCGGATGATGCCGTCCTCGTCGAGGTTGGCAAGCATGTCCTCGGAGAGTTCGGGATCTCGCGGGTGATCTCCTCGGGACCGAGCTTGGTGTCGCGGGCGTCGATCTCGTGACGGGTGATGTTGATGGTCGTCAGCAGGTCCTCGGCCACCGGCGCTCGGACACGACGATACCGTCCTCGTAGTTAAAGCCTTCCCACGGCATGTAGGCCACGGTGAGGTTCTGGCCCAGTGCGAGCTCGCCGTGATCGGTCGAAGGACCGTCGGCCAGAGGCTCGCCCTGCTCAACGGTGTCACCGACGCGCACGAGCGGACGGTGGTTGATGCAGGTGGACTGGTTGGAGCGCTGGTACTTGGCCGGTGATACTCGTCCATGCCGCCGGCATGCTTGACGATAATCTTGGCGGCGTCGGCAAAGATGACCTCGCCGGCGTTCTTGGCCAGGGTGACCTCGCCGGAGTCCAGAGCGGCGCGACGCTCCATGCCGGTACCGACATAGGGGCGGCGGGGTGAACCAGCGGCACGGCCTGACGCTGCATGTTAGCGCCCATCAGCGTACGCTTGGCGTCGTCGTGCTCCAGGAACGGAATCAGCGTGGCTGCGACGGAGAGCATCTGACGCGGCGAGACGTCCATGTAGTCGACGTCCTCGACGGGCACGTCGGCGGGGGCGCCGAAGGAGCCGTCGAAGTCGCGGGTACGGGCGATCACGGTGTGCGGACGGACGATCTTGCCCTCGGCATCGGTCGTGATGAACTCGTTGGTCTTGGGATCGAGCGGCGTGTTGGCCGGCGCGATGACGTGCTTCTCTTCCTCGTCAGCGGTCATCCAGTCGATCTGGTCGGTGGCAACGCCGTTCTCGACGCGGCGGAACGGGGCCTCGATGAAGCCATACTCGTTGACGCGGGCGTAGAGGGCGAGCGAGCCGATCAGGCCGATGTTGGGGCCTTCGGGGGTCTCGATCGGGCACATGCGGCTGTAGTGCGAATTGTGAACGTCGCGGACGGCCGTCGGCACGTTGGTGCGGCGGCTGGAGCCAGACTTGTGGCCGGCAAGACCGCCAGGGCCGAGTGCGGACAGACGGCGCTTGTGGGTCAGACCGGTCAGGGGGTTCGCCTGGTCCATGAACTGCGAGAGCTGCGAGGAACCGAAGAACTCCTTGATGGAGGCCACGATCGGGCGGATGTTGATGAGCGACTGCGGGGTGATCTCGTCGATGTCCTGGGAGCTCATGCGCTCACGGACGACGCGCTCCATACGGCTCATGCCGATACGGAACTGGTTGGCGACGAGCTCGCCGACGGTACGGATGCGGCGGTTGCCAAAGTGGTCGATGTCGTCGACCTTGAAGCCCTGCTCGCCGGCAGCGAGGGACAGCAGGTAGCGCAGCGTCGCGACGATATCCTCGTCGGTGAGCACCGTGACCTCTTCCTCGGTGGTGAGGTTGAGCTTCTTGTTGACCTTGTAACGACCGACGCGGGCCAGATCGTAGCGCTGCGGGTTGAAGAGCAGGCCCTCGAGCAGGCTGCGGGAAGCGTCCACGGTGGGAGGCTCTCCCGGGCGCAGGCGACGGTAGATCTCGATAAGGGCATCCTCGCGGGTGAGGGCGGTATCGCGCTCGGGGTGCGCTTGATCACATCGGAGTTGCCGAGCAGCTCGATGATGTCGTCGTTGGTGACAGCGATGCCAAGGGCGCGCAGGAACATCGTGGCGCTCTGCTTGCGCTTACGGTCAATGGAGACCATGAGCTGGTCGCGCTTGTCGACCTCAAACTCAAGCCAGGCACCGCCCGGGACGGGATGATCTGGGCCTTGTAGATCTGCGCCCGAATCCATCTCGGAGCTGTAGTACATGCCCGGGGAGCGGACGAGCTGCGAGACGACGATACGCTCGGTACCGTTGATGATGAAGGTGCCCTGATCGGTCATCATGGGAAGTCGCCCATAAAGACGAGCTGCTCCTTGATCTCGCCGGTCTCCTTGTTGGTGAGACGGACGTCGGTCAGAAGCGGAGCCTGATAGGTCATATCCTTCTCGCGGCACTCCTCGACGGTGTGCTTGGGGTCGCCGAACTGATGCTCGCCGAAGGTAACCTCGAGAACATGGTTCTGGCTCTGGATGGGGCTGGATTCCTGAACGCCTCACGAAGGCCCTCGTCCTTAAAACGCTCAAAGGATTCCCTTTGAACAGAGATAAGGTTGGGAGCTCCATGGCCTCCGGGATTTTCCAAGCTGACGCGCTTGCGCTCAGTGGCAGTGTATGCGTAGGTCACCAGGTTTTTCCTCCTTCACGGAAATGCTCGGTGGGTTGGCGAGGCATAGCTTCGCCAGTTATCGCAACCTAATAGTTTATCAGGTACCGACCGTTGGGCAAGAAAAGCCTTGACGCGATTGAGTTTTTGGAGTAGCAAAGTTTTTCGACAGAAAACACACAGGTAGATAGTGGTATACCGAACATCTGTTCATATATTTTCTGTGAACAGAGAGCCGGCAATCGCAGCTCTTATAAAAACGGGCGCGAACCGAGGTCCGCGCCCGTAAATGTCGATGTCGAAAACTTACTTGCGCATCAAGCCGCCGCGCTCGTCGATGGCGTCCCAGAAGGCGCTTGCAAAGCGAGGATCGCTTGCAGCCATGAGAGCGTTGGTGGCCATCCAGCCAGAGGAGTGCCGGTGTCGTAGCCCGACAGCGGGTCGATGACGACCGCGTACATGGCCTCGCGGTCGAGCGAGCGGGCCATGGCGTCGGTAAGCTGAATCTCGCCGCCCTTGCCGGCCTGCTGATCAGCGAGCAGGTCCATGACCAGCGGGCTCAGCAGATAACGGCCGACAATGTACAGGTTGGACGGAGCCGCCTCGGGAGCGGGCTTCTCGACCAGACCGCCGATGCGCCAGACAGCGCCCGGCTCTGCATCGGCAACGTCCTCGGCGCCCTCGAGCGAACCGACGCGCTCGCCGGCGATAACGCCGTAGCGGCTGACTTCCTCGGGCGAGCAGCAGCGACGGCGATAACCAGCTCCACCGTGCTCCGCCAGAAACGGCGAGCATCTTGTCGCAGATGTCGCGATTAAGGCACAACGTAGTCGCCCAGAAGAACAGGAAGTTCTCCCCTGCCACGGCGTCGGCAGCAAGGCGGATAGCATGGCCGAGGCCGCGGGCTCGTACTGATAACGGAAGTCGACCGGCATACCGCCAGCGTGGGCGACGGCATCGGCATAGGCGTTCTTGCCGCGCTCGCGCAGCAGGTTCTCGAGCGAGCGATCGGGCTGGAAGTAGTTCAGTAGCTCGGGCTTACCGGGAGATGTAACGATGATGGCGTCGTCGACTTCCTCGGGGTCGAGCGCCTCCTCGACGACGTACTGAATGACGGGCTTGTCGAGCACCGGCAGCATCTCTTTGGGCGTGCACTTGGTGCCAGGCAGAAACGCGTGCCAAGACCGGCGGCGGGGATGATTGCCTTCATGTTATTCAAAGATCCTTTCGCAGGCGCAAAAGCGCCCCATGCGTGCGGCGCACGGCCGCAGACCAAATTGCGATACCCAAGCATCTTACCGCTGGAACTATATGTCGCTACAAGGCAGAGACAATTCTTCAGCAGGTCAACGCAAATTATTGCTCGAATGGTGCAATTTTATTGCCCAACGGCAAGGCACCCGATACGACGCAAATCACAGAACATGGCAGTTTGAGCTACCGATGCCGAGGGACCGAAAAACAAAAAAGACGGGGCTCGCAATGCGAACCCCGTCTGCAAAGAAATCTGGCGAGAAAGCCTGATTACTTGAGGGTGACAGCAGCGCCAGCAGCCTCGAGCTTCTCCTTGGCAGCCTCGGCGTCCTCCTTCTTGGCACCCTCGAGAACAGCCTTTGGGAGCGCCCTCGACGACCTCCTTGGCCTCCTTCAGGCCAAGGTTGGTGAGCTCACGGACGGCCTTGATGACTGGATCTTGTTGTCGCCGAAGCCCTCGAGCACGACGTCAAACTCGGTCTTCTCCTCGGCCTCAGCAGCGCCAGCAGCGGGCGGCGACAACAGCGGCAGGAGCTGCGGCGGAAACGCCGAAGGTGTCCTCGATAGCCTTAACGAGCTCGGAAGCCTCGAGAAGGGTCATTTCCTTAAGAGCATCGATGATCTCATCGGTGGTAAGCTTAGCCATTTCTAAGTCCTTTCGGTTTCCGTGTCTGTGCACGGAGATCAGTTAAAACACGGCGCGAATGCGCCAGGGGTGCGGCGTTGCCGCCGCGGGTGAAAACAGCGACTAGGCTGCCTTCTGCTCCGGAGACCTGCTGGATCGAACAGAGCGAGACCAGAGGAAACGCCGTTGACGCAGACAGCGATGTCGCGAGCGAAACCGGATGAGACCGGCGATCTGGCCGAAGCTGATCCTTGGTGGGCAGCTCGGCGATAGCCTTAACATCATCAGCGGCGGCCTTGCCGTCGGAGATACCGCCCTGATCTCAAGGACGCCCCTTGGACTTAGCGGAGAAGTCCTTAAGGGCCTTAGCGGCCTCGACCGGCTCGGACTCGTAGAACACATAAGCGACGGGGCCGGCGAGGAATCTCGTCGAGCTCGGGCTGCTCCTGGGTTTCTTGAGGGCGATCTTGACCAGGTTGTTCTTGTAGACCTTCATCTCGGCGCCGCACTCGCGAAGCTGATGACGCAGCTCCTGAGCCTGCTTAACCGTCAGACCGTTGTAGTTGACGACGAACAGACCGGCGTTCTCGGCGATACGGGACTCGATCTCTGCAACCTTGTCGATTTTGTACTGCTGGGGCATGAATTACACCTCCTCGAATTCTTTCCGGGCACGGTCCGCCACAAGGACGTGACGGGGGCATGTCCAAAAAGAAAGCCCCCGCGCTGCATGAGCGACGGGGGCGAGAAGACATATCTACTCGACCACCTCGGCTGGCGGGATATCCCATTAAGCTCGCGGGCAATGCCCGTTTGCGCCGGCTGTCTCTGGCAGCGGATTCGTGCGTGAACCGAAAGTATTATGGCGGGGACCCCGGCGTCGTCAACGGAAAACCGGGCTGTACACAATTCCACCATCCGGCGCGCCGCCGAAGGCGCAAGGTTTTCGCTCGGTCAAGTCCGGCTCGCACGAAAGAGCACATTAAGTGCTCTTCGGCTCGTGCAGAATCTACGAAAACCTTGCACTGCCTTCGGCGGCGCGGCCTGCGTCAACTATGGGGCAGCCCGGTTTTCCGTTGGCCGGCCCACTCATAATGCTTGGGTCGGTGGGCTGATGTGTTGCATCCCTTAGGGCTACAAAGTTGAAATGAAGGCGGACAGGCGGCGGAGGCCTTCGTCCAGATTTTCATCGCTTACGCAGTAGCTTAAGCGGATGTGGCCTTCGGTGCCGAAGCAGTCGCCCGGGACTAGGGCTACGTTTGCTTCTTTGATGGCTTTGATACAGAAGGCTTCGCTGGTTAGGCCGTACTGTTTGATGCTGGGGAAGGCGTAGAAGGCTCCCGCCGGTTCAACTACGTCGAGGCCCATGGCGTTTAAGGCTGCGAGCACGCGTTCGCGGCGGGCTCGGTAGACTTCGAGCATGGGGGTGGGGTCGACGGTCAGGGCTCGCGCTGCGGCGTCCATTTCGAAGGAGACGGCACTCGATACTAAGTATTGGTGAGCCTTGGCGATCTCGGCGATGACGGGTGCCGCTGCCGCGAAGCCAGCCCAGGCGCCAGCCGGTCATGGACCGAGGGCTTGGAGAAGCTCTCGATGATGACCGTCTGTTCACGCAGCTCCGGGTGACGCTGGGCAAAGCGCTCGTAGCCATCCACATAAACCAGGCGGTTGTATACGTCGTCGCAGACCACGTAGATGCCCGCCTGCTCTGCCACGCGCGCCACGGCGTCGAGCGAAGCCGCGTTGAGGATGCAACCCGTAGGATTGTTGGGCGTGCAGATGACGATGGCCTTGGTCGCCGGCGTCACGCAAGCACGAAGTGCGTCCTCGTCAATCTGGAATTGCGCAGGCCCCGTATCCAAAAGACCGCCTTGGCGTGGTTGGCCACGACGATGCTCTCGTACAGGCCAAAGGCCGGCGTGGGGATAATGACCTCGTCGCCGGGGTTGAGCATAGCCATGAATGCTGCCGACAGGGCCTCGGTCGCACCGTCGGTTAGGATGACCTCGTCGGCCGAAAACGTAAGGCCGCATCCCCATGTAGGCAGATAACGCCTCACGCAGGGCGGGGCGACCGTTGTTGGGCGGATAGTGCGTGTCACCGCGGTCCAGTGCGGCGGTCACCTCGGCGCTAATCACATCGGGCGTGGGAAAATCGGGCTCGCCAAGCGCAAGCGCGATGCACCCCGGGTGCTGGGCGGCGAGCGCGTTGATTCGGCGGATACCGGAGGGCTTGAGCGTGGCAAGCGAGGTATTCATGGGCAGTCGCATGGCGTTCCTTTCGTAAGGGTTGCACTAGGATAGCGCGGTGGGGCGCCGCCGGACGGTGTAACCTAAACGGAAACCAACCGGAAAGGGAGGCAGCATGGAGCCGACCGCGCGCAGCGATGTACCAAAAACGCTGCAAACCATTGCGTATATCAGCATTCCCAATAGTGCCGATCTTGAGTTTTTGCTCTGGGACCTGCAGGATGCCATCGCCGCCTATGCACAGCTTTCCGGCACCGCACTCCCCCGCCCGGTCGACTTGAAGGCCAAATGACGCCGGCAGCGTTGCCGATGGCATCGTGCTGGCCATTGAAGATGTGGCTGACGATGAGACGTTGACAGCCATCGAGCAGGCGCTTGAGCGCTTTGGCGGTACGGGAACGCGCGTCTATGCCGCGATTCGAGCCGCACAAGAGAGCACTGAGCAGGCGCGTGGGACCGCCGTTCGCCTGCACAAGGCATGTGAGCGCCATGACCAATTGTGGTGTGGCGGCGTTGCCATCTGCGCCGGCAGCGGCATCGCAGCGCTTCGTCGCTCCCCGCGCATGGGACTCTTGCGGCGACCGTTTTCGGAGGCCATGGACAAGCTCGTGGGCGCCGTTCGCATGGGGTGTTCCGTCGAACACGCGCAGAAGCTCGGTGGCGCCGCAACGGGTGGCGTCGACACCGACGGCATGGTGCGCGCCACGTCTGCGCTGCCCACCGATCTGGCACGCCGTTATGAGGCATCTTGCCGAGCACTCAAACTGCTAAATCGAAAAAGCCTGCCAATCAACGGCTTCACTCCAGCGCTCGACAAGGCGTTCCAGACGCCACGCCGCATTGGCGGGACTTGTCGACGGCAGAACGATGGCGGGCAGCGCGGTGCGTTCTTGTAGATAGCGCTTGTAGAGCCGGCCAGCTGTACCACCGTTGCATATCACCTGCTCAATGGGAGCCGCGTCGGTAATGCGCTCGATATGTGCCGGCACAACGTTTTTGATGCTGGCGTCACTCGAACCCTTTAATATCGCAGCTCTCGATCACGTCCCACAGGGCCACACCGCCGTTGAGCAGCATGGCCCGCTTGGCGGCAATCGAGGCATCGAGCGTCGCGGGCTCACCGCTTGCCAAAGGATCGCCCTCGTTGGGCGGCACGGGCACACCGAGGCACGCGGCCATCACGCGCCAAAAGCGATTCTGAGGGTTGCCGTAATAAAAGGCATTGGCGCGCGAAAGCACCGAGGGAAACGACCCGAGCACCAAAACGCGCGAGTGCTGGTCGAACACGGGCTCAAACCCATGCTCAATATGTTGATAGCCCTCGTCAGACGCTGCCATGGCCTAGGCCCTCAGCAGATAACGCACCTCGTAGGGTGCAAGCTCAAGGGCACCCGACAGCTCGACCGTGGGCGCATCGTCGGCAAGCAGGTCGACAGAAGGAGCCGCTGAGTTCGCCAGCTCCAAAGGTGTAGGGCTCGTTCACGGCATTGACCGCCACGAGCACCGTCGCATCGTCGCAGGCGCGCTCGAACAGCAGCTGCTTGTTCTGGATCACCACGTTGCGATAGGCACCGTAGTTGAGGCACGGGCTGCCGCGTCGTTTGCCGAGCGCAGGTGCGCGAGCCGCTTGACAAATGCCGTCAGCTCGTTGGGCGCAGGCTCATCGAGCGCAGGACGCAGCGCCCAATCGCCATCGGGGCCGCCCTTTTCGCCGGCAATCCCCCCACTCGCTGCCATAGTAGACGCATGGGGATACCCGGCATACCAAAGAGCATGCCGTAGGCGGGGCGTAGGCAGGACTTGTCCGTCAGGATGCTCGCCAGGCGCGGCATCGTGGTTGTCGACAAACGACAGCAGATGCTTGCCGCGATAAATGCACCACGGGTCACCGCCAAACTGGCGATGCAGCGAGTGGGCAATCTCGAACATGTTGACCGAGTTAAAGCTGGAGTACAGGCCCTTGTAGCACTCGTAGTTGGTGCAGGAGTCGAGCATCTCGTCGTTGACGATCTGGTTGTAGTCGCCGTGGAGCGTCTCACCAATCAGCACAAAGTCGGGCTTGAGCTCACGGGTAAAAGTATGTAGGCGGCGCATAAAGTCGCGGTCGAGCATATAGGCGACGTCCAGACGCAGGCCGTCGACGCCAAAGACCTCGGCCCAGCGGCGCACGGACTCAAGCAGGTAATCGACCACGGCGGGGGTTTTGCAAGTTGAGCTTCACGAGCTCAAAATGGCCTTCCCAACCCTCGTACCAAAGCCGTCGCCGTAGCAGGAGTCGCCATCAAAGCTAATGTGGAACCAGTCCTTGTAGGGCGAGTCCCACTTGCGCTCCTGCACATCGCGGAAGGCCCAAAAGCCGCGACCGACGTGGTTGAAGACGGCATCGGCACCACGCGGATGCCATGGGCGTGCAGCGTCTCGCACACGGCGGCAAAGTCGGCGTCCCCACCCAGGCGACGGTCTATATGGCGCAGGCTGCGCGTGTCGTAGCCATGACTATCGGACTCGAGCGGCGGGTTGACGGCGCCAACGCCGAGTTCCTGCAGGTAGTCGGCCCATTGGGATCTTCATGATGGGGGCATCGGGGCTAGCTGGCTCTGGCATCGGCGGCCGGCGAGCTCATCCTCGGCAACGAGGGCGGCGTTTTCGCGCGGAGCCCGCAAAGCCCAGCGGATAAATCTGATAGAACGTCGTCTCGTATGCCCACATAGCAACCTCCCGGTAAGCTCAACACAACGACATCCATTGTATGCCCGGCTTGTATCCTCTTCCCCAAAATAAGTTGCGGTGGAATAGTTCCTGACTTGGGCCTTCAGAGGCCTTCAAACAGGAACTATTCCACCGCAACTATGAGGGAGCGTGATTAGGCGACGGGCTTGGCGCGGCGGATGGCTGGGAACATCACCGTGATGGCGAGGATGACGCCCACGGCGGCGATTCGCCACCTGCGCAGCCGATCCAAGGGGGCGATACCGGGGCCCGAAACCACGGCTCCGCCGATCGCGGTACCCGTGCCGATTCCCGTTAAACAGGCCCGAGAAGATCGACATGGCGACGGCCGACGAGGTCCGCCAGCGTGTGGCTTGATGAGCTCGGCCTGAAACGCCACGTTAAAGGCCGTGGCGCAGCAACCCACAGTGCGCAAACAGCGAGAACCGCGGCGAGCGACGATGCGGCCGGGCCCATGAGCAGCAGGGCCACCGGCACGCCGGAGAGCGTAATCGCGAGAAACGGGAACCGGTGCCCATCGAACAGGCGGCCGAACAGCCAGCTTCCGAGCAGACCAGAGCAGCCGAACGCCGTCAGCGTCATAGTGATGGCGCCCGCATCGACGTGCGCGACCTGCGCCAGGAAGGGCTCGATATAGCTGTAGCTTGCGTAATAAAGCCGGTCGCCATGAACACCGTGACCACATAGAGCGCGATGAGGAACGGGTTCGAGCAGCTCGGGCAGCTGCTTGAGCGTAAAACGCTCGCCCGCTGGCATGGCAGGGAAAGACCGTGGCCTGGTAGACGACCGCGACAGTAGAGCACCTCCCGGACCAAACGTGGCGCGGCCAATGGCGCGGCCGAGCGGCAGGCCGAAGATCTGTGCGATGGAAGAGCCCGTGGCGATCATGCTGATGGCGAGCGCCCCGTGACGCGTGTCAACCAGGCGCGACGCCATAATCGAAGCGACCGACCAGAACACGGCGTGCGCGCAGGCAACCACCAGAGCGCGCGCAGACCAGAGATGGATAGGTCGGCGCCACAGCGGACAGAACTGACCGAGCGAGAACACGGCCAGCACGCCCAGCAGCATCCGCTTGAACTCAAAGCGCGAAGCGAACACCATGAGCGGCAACGACAGCAGCATGACGCCCCAGGCAGACCGAGATCATGATGCCCGCCTGGGCCTCGGTGAGCGAGAACGACGCGGCGATATCAGTCAAAAGGCCGATGGGCAAACTCCGACGTGTTGAACACGAACGCACAGCAGGTGAGCCCGACGAGCGGGAGCCACTGCCTGCGTGAGCGTGCCGTCTTGCCTTGCCCGACTCATATATAACGTCCCAATCATTTTGAGCGGAGGCGATAGAACGGCCCCGCATCCGTCAGCAACAGATGGGCCGAAAACAATTCGATACACAGAGGTTGCACCGTCAATAAATAACTAAGCCAACCCCAGCAATATGCCCGCCGAATGCACGACAAACGCTACGATCCAGAGCAGCGACCGTCACCTGAAACGCGAATACGGCAACGGCGTAGCGCGCGCCCAGCTCGCTCTTGACGGCGCCGATCGCAGCCACGCACGGCGGGTACAGCAACGTAAAGACCAGAACACATAGGCAGTAAACGGCGAAAACATGGTCGACAGTGCCGCGGGCGAGGTCGCGCCCAAAAGTACCGTGAGGGTCGAGATGACACTCTCCTTGGCGATAAGTCCGGTGACGAGCGCCGTGGATGCACGCCAGTCGCCAAACCCAAGCGGCGTCAGCAGCGGAGCGATGATGCTGCCGAGGCCCGCAAGCAGACTCTGCGACTGATCGGCGACCACATTAAAGCGGATATCGAACGTCTGAAGGAACCAGATGACCACGGTCGCGGCAAAGATAATGGTAAAAGCCTTGGTAATAAAGTCTTTGGCCTTATCCCATGCCAGCATCACCGTCGTCTTGACGCTCGGCAGGCGGTAATTGGGCAGCTCCATGATAAACGGCACCGGGTCGCCCTTAAATGCCGTGCGGTTGAGCACCAAAGCCGCGATACAGCCAACCGCAATGCCAATCAGATAGAGCGAGACCATGGCGGGGACCGTCGCCTGCGGGAAAAACGCCCCGCACAGCAGGCCGTAGACCGGCAACTTGGCCGAACAGCTCATGAACGGCGTGAGCATGACCGTCATCTTGCGGTCGTGCTCGGATGGGAGCGTACGGTCGACATGATAGCCGGCACGGTGCAGCCAAACCCGACGAGCATGGGCACAAAGCTGCGGCCCGACAGGCCAAAAAACGACGCAGCACCTTATCCATGACAGGCGACGCGCGCCATGTAGCCCGAGTCTTCCAGAATGGAGAGGAACAAGAAGAGCACGACGATAATCGGCAGGAAGGTCAGCACGCTGCCCACACCCGTGTAAGCACACCGTCGACAGCCAGCGAGCGCACCACGTCGTTGGTGCCGAACGCCTTTTGAGGCCCCCTGCATCGGCCGAGGCGATGATGGCAGCGATGCCGTCCTCCATGAGTCCCTGCAACGCCGCGCCGATCACGCCAAACGTCAGCCAAAAAACGAGACCCATGATCACCAGAACGCCGGGATGGCCGTGTAACGACCTGTCAGGATGCGGTCGATCTTGACGGAGCGCACGTGCTCGCGGCTCTCGTGCGGCTTGACGACGCAGCGCCCACACACGTCGCCGATGAAGCTAAAGCGCATATCGGCCAGCGCGGACAGGCGGTCGGTGCCGGCCTCGCCCTCCATCTGGGTAATGATGTGCTCGATGGCGTCGAGCTCGTTGCGATCCAGGTGAAGCGCCTCGGTCACCAGCTCGTCGCCCTCAACCAGCTTGGTCGCCGCAAAACGCACGGGAATGTGCGCCGTCGCGGCATGGTCCTCGATAAGGTTGGCAATGCCGTGAATACAGCGATGCAGCGCACCGCCGTCTGGACCGTCGGGCGCACAAAAGTCCAGGCGACCAGGGCGCTCGCGGAACCGTGCCACGCAGGGCGTGGTCCATCAACTCGCCGATGCCCTCGTTGCGGGCAGCGCTAATGGGGACAACGGGCACGCCCAACAGGCTCTCGAGCAGGTTGACGTCCACGGCGCCGCCGTTGGCGGTCACCTCGTCCATCATGTTGAGCGCGATGACCATAGGACGGTCAAGCTCCATGAGCTGCAGTGTCAGGTACAGGTTACGCTCGATGTTGGTGGCGTCAATGATGTCGATGATGGCGTCGGGATGCTCGTCAAGGATAAACTGGCGGCTCACGACCTCTTCGCCTGTGTACGGCGACAGGGGAGTAAATGCCGCAGGTCGGTAACGCTCGCCTCGGGATGGTTGCGGATGGTGCCATCTTTGCGGTCGACCGTCACGCCGGGAAAGTTACCGACGTGCTGGTTGGAGCCCGTCAGCTGGTTGAATAACGTGGTCTTGCCGCAGTTTTGGTTACCGGCGAGGGCAAAATGCAGCGGTGCGCCCTCGGGCACGGCCGTCTTGGCAGCACGGGGCGAATACGTCCCCTCGCCGAGTGCCGGATGCTCCGTCGTGCCGATTGCGGCGTTAGCGCGCGGGCCGGTATCGGTGTCGTGCACATCCACGAGCTCAATGCGTGCGGCATCGTCCTTGCGCAGCGTCAACTCGTAACCACGCAGGCGAATCTCGAGCGGGTCGCCCATGGGGGCATACTTCATCATGGTGACTTCGGTGCCCGGTGTTAGCCCATGTCCAAAATATGTTGTCGGAGTGCCTGGTCGTCCGATGTCACCGATGCGACAACGGCGTCCTTTCCAATCTCGAGCGTATCGAGCCTCACGTCCGTGTTCCTCCCCCGGCGCCCGCAGGGCGTTGTATTTATGTTCACCATGGCTAACCGTTTGCCATGGCTAACCAATTTTAAACTTACATGATAGCGTGAACACACAATGACGTTCAATCGACAGATTGCTGCAAGGAACGTCCCCAAGTGCCGGCACAAAAGGAACGTCCCCGAGTGCCAAGTGCCGCAAGAGTGTCCCTTTCGACTAGTCGCTTAAGAACGTCCCCAATGACTACCTACGCCAAGCCCTTTGACAGCTAGGACGATGCCGATGTCTTGAACCGACAGCGAAAGCCCGCCAGGGCGAGCAAGGTGCCTTGAAACGAGGCGGCATTGACCTTCTGGTCATGCCACCGAAGTTGAAAAGGCAGATTGCCGCCCTGGCGGGCTTGCAGCGTCATGGTTACGGCGTTTGGCAAAACGCCGTAACTAAAACCCGTGGCGCTCCAGAAGCGGAAGGCTAGGCGAATCCATGGGGCGGACCGCCACCTGCTTGTCCTCGTTGTCGACCGCGGTGTTGGCGTTGCCGAGCGAAAGGCCGTGACCACCCTGGTCAAAGACGTGCATCTCGCATGCAACGCCCTCTTCGGCCATGCGCTGCGCAAACGGGTAGACCTGCGCGATCGGCGCCGTCTTGTCGTCGGACACGCCCCACACAAAGGTCGGCGGCATCTGACGCGAAACATGCGTGGTGGGGCAGATATCGGCCAAATGCTCGTCAGTCGCCTCGCCACTCCGTCACCATCGACAGGTAGTCGTTAAGCAAATCGCGCCCCGTCTTGCCGCCCGTCTTGGGCACGCGCAAGTCAATGCGCGGATCGCGCGTCTGCATGTCGCGCACATAGGCAAAGTCGAGCAATGGATAGCCCAGCACCACGGCATCGGGACGAATGTCGTCCGGACGCGCCCCTGCCAAGCCCGCGAAGGGGCCGGTCTTCCACTTGTGTTGCCAGCGAGGCGCAAATCATGCCGCCAGCAGAAAAGCCCACGACGCACACGCGCTTGGGGTCGACATGCCACTCGTCGGCATTCGCGCGCACCGTGGCGACCATCTTGGCAAGATCTGCCTGGGGGTGCGGAAAGCTCACGTCACCCGTGCCACTCGTCACATAGTTGAGCACAAAGGCCTGGTAGCCGCGGTCCAAAAATGCAAACGCCACCGGGTCCTGCTCGTGCGGAGCGATATGCGTAAACGCACCTCCGCCGCAGATAATCACGGCAGGACGGCGGCCATTCGGCTTATCGGGCAGCGGCTCGGCACCCAAATACGTAAACGTCGCCGGATATTCCTCGGTCGGCTCCTCGCCCCACAGCGCATGGTTCTCGACAATCATATGTGCTCCCTTCGCGCAAATTATGCGCCCTTGTTTTTCGCCTTCAAGCGTACCCCACTTGAACCCGTGGCGCAGAAACACTCCGGCAATAAGTTTCTCTTCAACTGATATATCCACATAATCCCAGCTCAGAGGTATCGCTGAGCAGCGTAGAATAGGGGTGTTGACCAAGCCGAGAAACACATATGAAACGTTTCCGGCAAACCAAACGCGCGATATGCGCCTATTTAAGTTGGAGGCAACTATGGGTCTGCTCGATTCGCTTAAGTCCACCTTCACCTCGACCGGCGAGGCGTCCGTTCCGCCCGCAGCAAGCTTCGCCACCCGCGAAGGCGTCATCTATGCCCCCGTCAACGGCGTGCTCGTCAACCTGGACGAGGTTCCCGACGAGACGATCGCCTCGGGCATGCTTGGCCAGGGCTATGGCATCGAGCCCATCACCGACACCATCTATGCGCCTGCCAACGGCCGCATCGGCGCCACCACTGTCACCAACCACTCCATTGGCATGATCACCGAGGACGGTCTTCGCGTGTTCATCCATGTCGGCCTGGGCACCGTGGAAATGAACGGCAAGGGTTTTGCCCGCTTTGTCGAGATGGGCGATGTGGTCAAGGCAGGCCAGCCGCTCATCAGCTTCGACCGCGAGGCCATTAAGGCCGCCGGCCACGAGGACATCGTGACCGTCATCGTCTCCGAGCTCGACCGTCTTAAGAGCATCGACCATGTCGGCGAGTCCGGAACGCTTATCGGCGGCAACCCTCTCGTCAAGCTGGGCGACCCGCTGCTGGTGGCCA
>VOFB01004268.1_pt1 | contig 49381 bp, 90 predicted proteins | sample 5384141 | NCBI WGS metagenome assembly VOFB01 (sample SAMN12384721, study PRJNA508395) | human gut metagenome | isolation source: healthy gut A | host: Homo sapiens | reverse complement strand
GGGACTCTGGTAACAGCCATAGGCAGGTCTTTAGGGTATTCCCAACGACGTAGGGATCGCCAGTTTCCATGTTCCAGGTATAGAACTCATGTACCAAGCTTGTCGCTGTTCCCAGAATGCTGTTCACCGTGACGTTTAACTGCTTTTACGAACGGTGCAGGTGTGGCGTATACGGAATCCAAACCGAAGTGGCGCGATGGTTGTGGTACCCAGGCCAACGCCGGTGACGATGCTTTCACGGTCGTCCACAGTTGCGATGGTCTCGTCTGCGGAGCTGTAGATCACGTTCTTATCCGTCGATTCCATGGCAGAACCTCCGGATGGAGCTGTGCAGTCAGACCTATGAGAACTTCCACCTGTTTCTGGAGAAGCCAACACTGGCTACCTGGTCGGTGGGTTCTGTCCACGCACTTCCACCCTCGCCCCACTGGGGAAGATCAACGCCACGGCGCTCTTTGTGAAGGGGGTGGGGTGGATAATAATCGGTCAGCAGACTGTTACCGGTGGCGGGTCAATTCATAATAGTAAGAGTAATCATAGGGAATACCGGAATGCAAAAACAGGCAAAGAATCTGATTCACGGGGTCGTATTCCATGGTGGATATGCCAGAGGATTTGGACATAGCCGGTATAAGGGGAACCGACCACCGGAGAGGTCGCGCGCCGCCGGATTCATCCAGGGTGAAGGAATAAAGGTCCGCGATAGCTGCCCGAACCTCCGTACAGGTGAAGCAATGAAGGTGCACCCTTACCGTCGTTTGCCAGGTGTTGGTATCGATACCAATGTTGCCGAGTTCCGTTAACTCGCCAGTCCATTTGTTCACGGAAACCAGCAGGCCACCGCCTGTGACGCCGCATACTGTGTCAGTGGAAGCATCATAGGCCATATCCGTCAGACATATTCCAGCTTGCGGATATAGTGGTAGCATATCGTCCACAGGGACAGCATATAGCTTTCCAACCCCTCGTCGCAGATCAAGGCGTATTCACCCACAGCGGTAGCTGAAACGGGTGCGATATCGCTGTCGAACCATTTGCTGCTGTTCCAGTAATAGTCTTCCTTGTGGAACGTAGACCAGGTGCAGATTTTTTCAAAAAGCCAGTCTGGTGGGCAGAGGCTCCGGGTCGCCAACGGTTTCCCGGATCTGATATGGCGAGGAAGGCGGCATAGTCTGCCGTCTGAATGATGAACTTGTAGCCTGCCACGCCGTCAAGGCACGGAGAACGTGATGGTTTCGCCGCTTGGCATCCGTGGCGCCTACGGACTTGAGAAGCTTGCGGCCGGTTACGTCGTAAAGCAGAACGCCAGCCAGATACTGTCATCGCTGGCAGTGACCAGCATCACATTGTGTTCCGTGTCCACTTTGACTTCCAATATTTGGGGGTCCCCTCCATACATCGACTGTAAAGGGAACCTCCATGGTGGCGCCAGACCCAGGGCGTCCCTAATCCACCACACACGTTGTGGACGTAATAAGGCGCCAAAGTCAGGCTCAGAAGGCCGATTCCCCACCTACATCCGGGTGCAGGCCGAGTCTCCAGATATTGGGGCGTTCTATCCAGGTTGCGTACAGGGGATAGTAGAATGCAGCGGTGACAGGACCGCCTTCGCTGTAGGCCAACGATTCGCCGGTTGTGGTATTCTACAGCTGTGCGAAGCGGTGGCGGCAGCGCTCCGGATTGGCGCAAAGCCCACTGGTAGAAGAAATCGCCTCTGGCGGTATTGATGGCGTTGCGTTGGGAAGATAGTGCTCATCCGGCACGATGGGGTTGCCGCCGAAATACCAGATCGTCTGATTATCGCCAAACCACACCGACGGCGTTACCGGAGGATTGCCCAGATAGGAGCTGCGAGGTTCCTCTCCAGTGGCGTGGGTAATCTGTGTGCCCACGTCGAACATGGATGCATCGCTCCAATTGCCATAGAAGCCCAAAACGGGGACGCTTCAGAGTGGGAGCAGCCTCCATCAGCGGTAGCCAGAGAAACAGCTTGTATGGCCTCCACATAGGCGCCATTGGGATTTTCTGCATCCAGCCTTTGCCTTCTCGCCGCTGGTCAATGTCATTGTGACATCTACATGTGACGGAGCCACTGGCGGGAACTCCACAGCCCTGGTACAGGCGCAGGAACTGATGCACTATCGTATTTACCTGGCCGTCGCCGTTCATATCGGCATAGTCGGCATTTGCTGCTAGCTCTTGCGCCCAAGGTCACATGATCCAGCAGCAGTGACCGTCAGCATCGCGTCACCGGCCGTCGCCGTTGAAGCCAAAATTGGCGTTGCGGTCACTGGGGGCAGACAGGAAGCGCCGTTAACCGCAAAGTCCACATCGGCCTCCAGAGTGGGGTCAGAGTATCAGACAGGCATTGCCCGCCTCGTCCTGGAACACATTTTGGGTGAAAGCATCGGCGTACAGCTGATAGGCAAGGGGTTCCTGGGTTAGATTGTTCAGCTGAAGGCGGAAGGTATAGACACCGGTGCGGGGGGTCGTCGCCCAACTCACCTTGACCCCAAGCTTGCCGTCGGCTGCACCTGTCTACCGTCAGGTAAGGGGGTCCTGAGCACGGCGCTGACGTTGGCCAAACCGGCTCCCTGCTGGAACACGGAGTAATAGTTGCCGTTGCTGCCATTGTGCATGGGCTCAGCCGTACTCATGAGCAAAGCCGAGTCAATCCGCGCTCGTTGAGGCCGGAGACATGAATGTCCTGTTCCTGCAAATACTGCTTTACCAGCGCCACCATACCGGCTACCTGAGGGGAGGACATGGAGGTACCGCTCATGAGCTCATACTGGTCCGTTTCGGATGCGGCGCCGTTGACAGAATAAATGTTGCCGCCAGGCGCAGTGATTTCAGGCTTTATGGACAAGTCGCCCGGTACACCCCAAGAGCTAAAGGAACTCATGGCTTTATAATCAGAGTTTTCATAATTGCCAGAAAGCCTGCTGCGGACGGTGATTTGACCGGTAAAATAGGTACGTCCGTCTTCGGTCACCTGCTCCGTTGCGGCGGATTTGATGACGGCGCCGTGGGACTGACTGATGAACACAGCGGGCATCGAATGGTTGTATCCGGACAAATCCATGTAGAGAACGCCAGCTTCGTTGTTATATACAACCAGTGCTGCCGCGCCAAGCTCGGCGGCGGTGTTGCCCTTCTCGTAATAGTAGTAATCACCACCGCGAGAACACAGCACGATTTTTCCGGCCAAGTCGATGCCGGTATAGTCATCCGCAGTGCCATAGCCGTCTACCAAGACGAAATCGTAGGGCGTGCCACTGCCGTCCGGGAAGTGTCCAGGGTGGAAATGGCAGCATTACCGAAGGCGTAGCCGTAGCTGTCCACGAGACTTTCCATGTAGCCCATGGGATTGCCGTCCACAACCAGGCTGGGACCAATGATGCCATCGTTGTCCACAGAGGCCACTGCCAGGGAGCTGGCATAGGAACCGGGGAACCGACGGTGTCATAGTTCACATCGTCGCTGTAAAGATAGCCGCCGGTGCTGGCTACATGGACCAGTAGCCATCATTGCCAGCAGAGGTGACAACCACCATGCCGCTTTCCACCACACGCTCCATCAGAGCCCGATAGGTGGAATCTTCTATTGCTGCCGTGCCGGCGGAGTAGGAACCCAGAGACAGGTTCACCGCATCGGCGCCCAGAATCATGGCGTCCTCTATGGCAACCATAATATCGGAGTCAAACGCGCCGCCGTTTTTGCCGAAGACTTTCATGACCAGGAGCTGGGCGTCCGGCGCATTACCGGCTACCTGCACCTCCTCCATGGCGTCTACATAGGTGCCGCCCTGTTCCAGGTAACGGTTGGCGGCGGCAATGCCGGCAACGTGGGGAGCCGTGCTCACCCTGGTCGTCGTGGTCGTGGGTGACATCCAAATCGCCATCGATGTAGTTGTAGCCGAAGGCGGCCTTGCTGTTGATGTAAAGATCTGCAGCGGAGAGGGACTGCCCGCTGCCGGTTGCCCGCTGATAGGCATTCAGCTGCTTCATCACAGAGCCGATTTCTTCGGCATCCAGAAGCTGGTAGGCAATCCCCTTTTCTTTGGACGCCTGATCCAGGGGCATAGGCAAAAAGCGGATGGGCTGAAGGACTGATGATCCGTATCCAGGCCTGTATCAATCACGGCAATTCTACGGCCAGCGCCTGTGTACCCCTCCAGCCACGCCTGGCATGCGCCGGTCATCTGGCCAGAGACTGCCATATCTGGGCGATACTCGCCGCCCACAGAAACGACCTGCGGCTGATAGCAGGTTTCCTCTAACGGCCTTTACACCATCCAGGGCGGCAATTTTCTCTATGGCGCTGCGCGGAACATTGGCAGAAATCATGTTGGCCGCAAGGGTTAGGTTCCAAACCACATCCAGCCTTTGACCATGGAGCGCCTGGCGCTCAATGGTTGCCTGCAGCTGGTCCTGCGTCTGTTTTAGACTGTCCCGGTAGCGCATGGCCTTTGCATTTTGCGCAATGTGTTTGATTTCAAAACCCGCGTCAATGGTAGGGGCTTTTTCCAGCTGGATGGACACCCGGACCATGCTGTCATCCGATGCCGCGCCCCCACTTGCCGCACCAGTGGAAGCTTCGTTTGGTATGCTTCCCATAGGCTCCCGGGGAGTTCTGCTGTGACGCTGCTGTTTTCGATTTGCTCCATTTCCAGAGGCAAATCGGAGCTTGCTTTGGTTGCTCGTATGGGGACTGCGAAACCTGCCAGTATGGCTACCAGCAAGAACAACGAAAGCGCTCTGTGAAAAATTCGATTCTGCTTCATGTGTTTTCCTCCTGTTACGATTTAGAGCGAAGTTACGGTTCCATTGACGGCACATGCCGTGACTTCTATTGTTTTGACCGTCTCTGCCATTGACATGCACAGACAATGCCGGGCAGCTGCCTCCGGGGATGAACCACATGGGGGATGAGACCCGGCCACCGCTTTTTCCGGCGCGAAGCAGCTCAATGTTCTATGTTGTATATGGTATTTGCTGATATTCTAGCACAACAGACTACCAATGTCAAAGCAAAACCAAGTTCTTGGTATTACCGAAACAAAGTCCCGGCTTATAGGCAGGGGTTTCATGCTGTGTCCCGCCGAAAAATCATTTGACAGCGGAAAACTGGCATGCGATAATAAAGCCAAAGAAGTTTTCCTGAACGTATGAAACAGGCAGGTGACACGATGAAGTACATTGCATCGCCCAATTTGGTGCTGGAAGCTCTGTGTATCTGGGTGCGCAGGGCCAACTCTTATGATCAAGCGTATTTGGAGAGCCGTTTGACCAGTAAGGGGGTATCAGGACCTCTCCGTTTTCGGCAGCGCTATGCTCCCTTTGCCGCGCTCCGACAGCAGCTGGATGCCCAGGTCCATGTGCCGGAGGCGCATTTAAAGGGCCTTTTTGTGGATTTGGTCAGCATCGCCCAGAATACCGGCGGACCTACTCCATTGCCCTGCTGCTTTTTGCACCTGCTGCCTGCCAGTGCAGCGGCGACCTGGAGCAGTTTCTTGCCAGCATGGCCCGGCGGACGCCGGCGCAGATTGCCCGGATATTCTCGTCTCATTTGGCCTTTCCCATTTGCTGCCGCCTACAGCGGACGGCTGCGTGGAGCTCCTGCAGGAAAACCTGTCCACCTTGTCCTTAACCACCCAGAGGCCGGAGCGCTCTGATGAAGGCATACCGGCACTATGGGACGACGCTGGAGCATCTCAGTGCCTGCGCCCCCGTGGTTGCGGCGCTGGAGGAGATGCGCCCGACGCTGCAGCGCCTGGCAGAGGAATATTCTGCTCAAATTGCAGACACAGATCTTGAGACCTATTCGCGAAAGGAGAGTGGCTTCAACTGAAGGACGATGTGCAATATCGCTCCGCCTGCTGCTGATTTCCCCCAGCGCCAACATTTTTTTTGACATGGCTGCCGCCGGCAGCGAAAATATCATCTACTGCGGCGTCCTGCAGGACTTCCTGCGCAATCTCCTGCAGACCGATGGGACCTCCAAGAACCACATCTTCCGTTGCCTGCACCTCCTGGGCGACCAGACCCGCTTTGATATCTTCTGCTATCTGCTGGAGCGCCCGGCCTACGGACAGGAGCTGTCAGATCACTTCGGCTTAGCCCGGAACACGATTCACCATCACATGAACAAGCTGTTTGATGCTGGGCTGGTGACCTACATGGTGAAGGGCACGCGGGTTTATTACTCCATCGACAAGGACCACTTTAGCAATCTGCTGGACCAGCAGCGCCAACTGCTGCTTCACGGCTACCGGACTCCGGGTAAATAAGGGGATGTGGACCAGGGCGGCAGCATTTCCTTTTCTGGGTCCAAGCTACGCACCCATCCCTGGGAGTGCCCTGCTTGCCGGTAAAAATGTCCTTGACAGGCCTGGGAAAAGTGATTATAATGTGTCGTGTAATTCTTTTGGGCTTGTAGCGCAGTTGGGAGCGCACTACATTCGCATTGTAGGGGTCGTGAGTTCGAATCTCTTCAGGTCCCACCAAGCCGTCGCAAGCTACGATTGCTTGCGACGGCTTTTTAAATTGTTGCGCGCCCATTCCACGGCGCCGTTTTGCGGCTAGAGGATATGGCATATCTGGACGATGTGTGGCCCCGCCTGAGGCGGTGGCAGGAGTGGAAATTCAGGAGACCGCTTTGCGCGGCACGGGATATGCCTACTTCTATGAGATGGGCCCTGGGACAGGGACCGATGCTCAATCCGGATTTCCACGAAGAGGCCGCCTGTCTGGTGACTCTCTTTTTCCATTGTGCTTCTTTTCTGCTGGAAAGTCCCCTGCAGGGGTTGCCTCAGGGGCTGTTCCAGACAGTGGAGCTGTGGATTCCAAACGCAAAAAGCCGGTCCTGCTCCAAATGATCTTTGGGACAGGACCGGCTGTATTTGGTTTTACTCTTGTAATTCCGCTTGCAGCTTTGGAGCCAGGGCCTCCAGCAGGGGCAGGGCCTGGGACTGGGTCCAGGTCCAGGAGCAGACAGCGGCTCCTCCCAGGGCTCCAGGGCGATGGCTCCGTTCTCCCAGTCTACCCGGTAGTGCTCCCGTAGCATGTCTGCCAGGGCAGCCCGGGCTTCCGCTTGAACTTGGGGATCTGGGGCCTCAAAGACGGGCAAGCTGTGGGACTGCTCCCTCAGACAGGCCGCCCAGGTGGTCCACATCCACGGTGGTGAGCTGGCCGGATAGGTAAGCGTCCACATTGTACCGGGCGACCTGGGTGTCCACGTCCATCCAACCGGTGAAGCAACCCACTGCCAGCACGGCCAGCACGACAATTTGCATGTGGGGAACCGGGGCGCCAGAATCCAGATGGCCACGCACACAGGGCGACGGCAACGCAGACCATGAACACAGAGGTGAGGACCCGGAGCCGTGTCAGTCCGTAGGCGCCAATGTACATGCCCATTTTGGAGGCGGAGCAGACGGCCAGCACCAGGGAAAAGACCAAAATGAACAGGCAAAGGGCTTTGGTTAACCAGGGCGTTTTCGGCTCCCGGCGCACTTGACCGATGGCGATGATCACCATGAGCAGGTTGATGCTGCACAGCGCGCACATCTCGAAAAATCCCCGCCGGGCGTATTCCGCCTGGGTGTATCCTTCCGGGAGAATGCCCCTGAAAGGCGCTGAAGAAGTAGGCCAGCTGGGAGAACAGATACAGCAGGTAAACGAAGGACACGGCGCCCAGGAAGGTGTGGAGGGTGACCGGCGGGAACCGGCCCGGTTTGGCGGGGCTGGGCTCCGGATCATCATGAATCAGGGCCACAGGCCGGGCATAGGCCGGCAGGAATAGGCATGAGGCCAAAGAGAACGGTGGGGATGAGTTCTGCGGCATTGGCCAGAACAGAACGCCCGATGAGCCCTTCAAACGCGGCATCTGACCGGACGAGCAAGGGGAGGATGATGGCCAGGGCCGGAATGGCCAGAAGCAGGCCCAGCAATACGCCGCCCACCCGCCGCCGCTGGGTTCCTTCCAGGGGTCTGCTTTACAAAGAGACCGCGCACAGCGGGGAGATCTGTGGATAAGGGGCAAGGAACAGGGCCCGTCCGCCCCATTCAGAGAACGCAGACGGCCGGCGGGATAGGGGGAGCCCAGACGATTTGACTGAGGCCCAGAAAATAGGCGGTGAGAGCCAGAAGCAGCAGGCAGAATTTTTACAAAGCCGTCGCTGCTGCGGGCAAAGGAAGGCCACCAGGATCAGGCTGAAGGCCAGGCAGGACAGGGGATACCACCCGAAATGCTTGGATTTGATCAGAAGATACAGGGCTGTGACGGTGAAAATTCCGAAGATTCCCAGAGCGCTGCCCAAGGCCAGGCCACCGTACAGGAGGCTGTTGGCTGTGAAGGCGGCCAGCAGCGCCAGGAGTAGGGCCAGGACGGCCTCCCCGCGGCCTGCAGGCAGGGGAAGGAGCCGGGGGGAGCGGCTGGGTGGGGCTTCTGAGGACGAGGTGTAGGGGTTGTTCTCATAGGGGCTGGATTTCATTGGGATTCCTCCTCGCGGTATTCCAGAATGTCGCCAGGCTGACAGTCCAGAGCTTTACAAATGGCGTCCAGGGTGCTGAAGCGAATGGCCTTGGCTTTCCGGTTTTCAAAATGGAAAGGTTGGCCTGGGTGATACCCACCTGGGCCGCCAGCTCCTGGGGGCTGATGCGCCGCTGGGCCATCACCACGTTTAAGTTTACATAAATTGCCATATGATGCTCCTAAATGGTGAGGTCATTTTCTTCCCGCAGCCGGGTGGCAGTCCATGATGCTTGCCACCACAGCGATTACCAGGCAGAGGAAAGCCATGATTATGGTGACAAACAACAGGGGCGGATACAGCCGGGCGCAGGCCAGACAGATGAGACTCACGGCTGCGCAGTTCCAGATGAGCCGCCGAATGCGCCGGACGTTGTCCTGCAGGAAGACCTCCCCTGACGGATGCGCCGCATCAGCCGGTCCAGCTCCAGCAGGCCAGGCCGGTGGGGATGGCAGAGGTAGTAGCCGGCCAGAATGACGCGTTGCCCGGCGGAGGAGAGCAGACGGAGCTGCCCGTACCAGCGGACGGCCCTGGGCATTAGGACGGCCAGTACGCCCAGAAGTCCTGCAACGGCTCTGCTGGCCCAGAGGCAGGCGGTGGCGGATCGATATGTTTGCTGCATTCAGAAACCTCCCAGTGGATTGCCTGGCAACCCGGTTTGCACCCATCATATACCGCGGGTTATCGTTTGTCAATAAAAAATTCAAAATTCAATAAGCGAGGGGCTGCGTACTCCTGCATGCATCCCAGCTCAAAAACAGAAAAACTCAAAAAAAGAAAAAACTCCTTCTGAACGAATTCAGAAGGAGATATTTTCAGAGAATCAGGCCAGTTTGTTGAGCTTCAGGGTCATGCTGCTCTTTTCCGGGCAGCGTTGTTCTTGTGAAGAATTCCTTTCTTCACGCCCTGGTCAACGGACTTGACGGCGGCCTTGTAGGCGCTGTCGGCCTGCTCGCGGTTGCCGGAGGCCACAGCGGCTTCGAACTTCTGACAGCGGTCTTCAGCTCGGACTTGTCAGCCTTGTTCTTCTCGTAAGCGGCTTTGGACAACGCGACTCTCTTCTTTGCGGACTTAATGTTGGGCATGGGTTACACCTCCTCCAACGTGTTAGTGTCGAACCGGCCCGGGGCCAGTCTCATGCAGAAATACATTATAGCGGGTTTGGAGACTAAAATCAATAGGATTTTTTCAAAAATTTCCCCCTTTTGGTTAGAATCGGAGGAGACCGGCCAAACTAGAAAAAACAGGAGGTGCAGAAGATGCAGGTGCGGACAGACTTGGCCGAAGAGGCTCAGGCCCTGTGGCGGCAGTCAGCGGGGAAGACCACCCAATTGGAGGGGGTCAAGGCCCGGTCCTGGGAGGAGCATGGCGTTGGGCGCCATCAGGTTCAGATTTTGAATCAGCAGGGAGAGAAGGCCGTGGGCAAGCCCAGGGGACCTATGAGACCCTGTGGGTGCCGGGAGACGGGCGGCCTACGCCTGAGGCGGCAGAGGCCCTGGGAGGCTGTGAGGGACCTTCTGGACCTGCGGGGCGGGGAAAGCGTTCTGGTGGTGGGCTTGGGAAACCGGGCTATGACTCCGGACGCGGTGGGGCCCCTCAGCGCTGGCGGCATCCTGGTGACCCGGCACCTGCGGCAGCAGCTGCCCCAGATTTTGCGGGAGTACGCCCGGTGAGCGCCCTGGTGCCAGGCGTTTTGGGGACTACCGGCGTGGAGGCGCGGAAATTGTCCAAAGTGTGGTGGAAGCTACGCGGCCGGACCGGGTCGTGGTGGTGGACGCCCTGGCGGCTGGCAGCGCGGACCGGCTTTGCCGGGTGATTCAGGTGACAGACGCAGGCATTGTCCCCGGCTCCGGCGTGGGCAACAGCCGGGCTGCCTTTTCTGCCGAAACCCTTGGCGTGCCGGTGGTGGCCGTCGGTGCGCCCACGGTGATGGATGCCCGGCAGCCGGGGAGCAGGAGCCCCTCATGGTGACGCCTCGGGATGTGGATGCCCGGGTGCGCCGTTTGTCAAGCCTAATTTCTGCAGGAATCAACGCCGCCCCTCTTTTCCGGACTGGAGCTATGACGAAATTGCACAATTTGTCGATTTATGAGGGCTGGGGTTATGTCAAAGCAATTTTGCATGTCAGAGGATGTGCACAGGGCTGTGGAACTGTGGAAAAACCTGTGGAGATTGTGCAAAACTTCATGTTATCCACAGGACAGCGGCGTTCGCCTGATTTTTCAGGGGAAATTGGGTGCATAAGATTTTGAATATCCACAGCCTGGAGCAGTATTTCCCAAAATTACGTCGCCTCCTGTGGAAAAAAATCTGCATGGTGAAACTCCTCGGAAAAATTGGAATTTTTCCCTTTTGTGGCTGTCGAAGCCGGTCATTTCCCGGTCCGGATTTATGGAGACAGGCGGATTTTTTGTAGGATATAACAAAAATGAAAAAGCCTCTTGACAAAGGTGGGGCTGTGGAAGAGGGCGTTTCTGCCCCATGTTCGCCGCGGATGCGCTGCCCTGTGTTGCATGCTCCGGATGTTTACAAAAATCCTTGGGAAGTTTATATCTTGTTTCCCGTCTGGTCATACTTTTTTTCACAAATCGGCCGTATGATGATGACATCAAAAAACCGGCAGGAAAAACCCGGTAAGGAGATGTAACAACATGGAGCAATACGAAAACAACAGTTTGAATAACTGCACCGATAACAACGAATTTCATTCTCAGCAACCTGCAGATGCAGATTTCAAGACTCCCCGGGAGGAGCAGCCTGCTGGCGGGGCGGAAGCCACCTTCTCCCAGAGCCAGCCAGAGGAGTCCGACGTCCGGGCCGAAGCGATAGCCTCCCAGGATGCGGCCCAGCAGTCTGAGACGGGGAACGAGCCCACCGGCGCCTATCACAACGCCGGAGCAGGGCGGAAGGAATCCCCTTTGCCGACTCCCCCCTATGTGATGGGGCAGCAGCCCGGCAGGAATCCAGACCCACCGGAGATTGGGAGACGGCGTATCACCATGTTAAGACGCCGAAACAGCCGAAGGCCAGGAAGCCCAGGGAGAAGAAATCCCGGAGCGCCGGCCGGATGGTGGCGGCTGCCCTGGCCTGTGCGGTGATCGGCGGCGTGGGAGGCGGCGCTCTCACGGCCCACTTGGTGGACGACCGCTGGGAGAAGACCACGGCGGAGCTGCAATCCAGCTTCCAGAGCCAGCTGGAGGCGCTGGGAAGCGCTAAGACGGGAAACACCGGCAGCAACAATGTGGCGGTCAATCCGGTCTCCAATTCCGGCGCTCTGACCCCTGCTCAGGTGTATGCTCAGAACGTCAACTCTGTAGTTGCCATCACCAACAAGGGCGTCACCACGGGCATGTTTGGTCAGGAGTCCTTCACCGGCACCGGCTCCGGCTTCATCCTGACAGCCGACGGCTATGTGCTTACCAACCACCACGGGATTGACAGGGCCCAGTCCATCACAGTCACCCTGTCCTATGGAACGGAATATACCGCCCAGCTGGTGGGCTCCGACTCTGTGAGCGATGTGGCCCTCCTGAAAATTGACGGCCAGGACCTGCCGGCTGTGAGCATTGGCAATTCCGACGATTTGGAGGTTGGCGACCAGGTGGCGGCCATTGGCAACCCCTTGGGTGAGCTCACTTCCACCCAGACCGTGGGCTATGTCAGCGCCAAGGACCGCTCGGTCAATACCGACAGGACCATCATCAATATGCTCCAGACCGATGCAGCCATCAATTCCGGCAACTCCGGTGGCCCGCTTTTTTTTCAATATGAACGGCGAGGTTGTGGGCATTACCACGGCAAAGTACTCCGGCTACACCTCCTCCGGCGCGTCCATTGAGGGCATTGGCTTTGCCATTCCCATCAACGATGTGATGAAGCTGGTGGACGACCTGATGGAGTATGGATATATCACCGGTCAGGCCTATTTGGGTGTGACCATCAACAGCAAGGATCTGGACGCCTCCACGGCTGCGGCCTATGGCTTTGCCAGTGGGCGCCAGAGTGGAAAGCGTGACGGAAGGCTCCTGCGCTCAGAAAGCCGGGCTGCAGGCGGGAGATAGCATTACTGCGCTGGGCGACCAGAAGGTTTCCGGCTATTCTGACCTGGTATATGCTCTGCGGAACTTCAGCGCTGGGGACGCCACCACGGTTTCGGTCTACCGCCCGGCCAGGAGCTGACGCTCCAGATCACCTTTGACGAGAAGACCGCCGATACGGTCACAGGCCCCGTGGTGACGACTGAGCCTACAGATTCCACCGGCGACGGGGAGCAGCCGTCCCAAGATGAGATTCCGGAATCCGGCTCATATGAGGACTGGTACGATTACTTCTACCGCTTCTTTGGTGGAAACGGCAACTGATCTGTTCCTATCCAACTCAGCCGTTTGACGGCTTTTGATAGATCGCATACTCTTCTCCTTTCATATTTCTTCCTTTTCGTTTTTGTGCCGGGAGTCCCCAGGGCTTGACGCTGGGGACTCCGCCAAAGGCCTACTGCAAAAGCAAATTTCTGCGGTAGGCCCTTTTCATGATGCCTTCGGGCTTGATAGGGAAAAAGGGCGCATAAAAAATAGGAAAATTGTTCTCTATGGTGCGCCGTGATATGGGGCAGCGGGTGTTGACAAGGAATGCGGCTCTATACTATAATACAATAAATAACAAAAAGGAGAGACGTGGTTGTGAGAGTGTTTCGGGAGCCGTGTTATTTTGCTGAGGCGGTATATCTACTGTATTACTTTGTCAATGAAGTTTCCTACGAGGAGGAGTTTGCCCGGATTTGTAAGTGCTATTGTCGGAAAGCTGACGAGGAGGAGGAGGGAATGATGCGGCGCATCCAGGAGCTGACACGGGTCTCGCGAGTGGTAACGGCTGACCTGGACCGGGAGTCTCCCAAGCTGCGTCATTACTTTGAGAAGCTGCCGGGGCTGGAGAAAAGGCCTGACTGTTGCCTGGCCCAGGTGATGCTGGTGAGCATTCCCCTGGACTGCAGCGACGTGGATGCATTTGCAGCCCAGCTTTTGGAGGCGTACACTTGCATGTTCCAGGAGGGCATCAAAATCAATGACCTGAACGGCATGGGCCTGGTGGTGGAGCGGCAGGATGCTCAGGAGGAGACAGAGTCCCTCATGGTACAGCTGGAGCGTCTGCCATGCAGCATCGAGGGAAGATGGACCATTCTCCGGGCTCTAACGGAGTTTGAAACCCACTTTGAAGGAGCTGACAGAGCTGATCCGCCTGTGGCTGCCCAGTTGCAGACAGAAATGGCGACTCTGTGCGCGATGAATGCAGAGCCTCTGGCCCAGTGGGAGGCCTACTTCCGGGACCACGGTGGACGACTTTCAAAATGAGATGTTCAACACCACCTTCCTCTTTAAGAGACCAATGTGCCGCATGAGATCGGCTGGGGTCTGAGCTTCCAATCCCTTTGGCACTTGGTCTGAGTGGCTGACCCACCAGGGGCAGATGGTCCGCCTGGCCTATTTGGGTGCCAACATCAGCTTCCGCTTTGCCACAAACCGGAAGGTCCATCCCGATGCCGAGGCCATGAGCGGGATGCTCCGGGCCTTAGGAGGCAAGGATAAGCTGGAGATCCTCCGGCGTTGCGCGGAGCAGCCCTGCTCTGCGGCGAAGCTGGCAGCGGAGATGAACGTCAATTCCGGCACTGTCTCCAGGAATCTCTATGGGCTGTTTAAGATGGGCTATCTGGAGACGAGAGGAGACGGAGAGCGGGTGAATTATATCACCCGTTTGGACAACTTGGAGCAGGTGTTTCATTGGGTGGCCGAGTACATCGGAGGGATCGGGTGAGTTGGCTTGGAAATTCCTGCCATTGTCATCCCAATGTGTAGAACTGCTGCCCTGAAAAATCAGGCCAATCACTTGACAAATGAAAAACGTGTAGTATAATAGAAAATAGAAAGGGCACTACCGGTAGACGGTTTGTCCCCCAAGTTGCTTAAAGAAGTAACCGCGAGCTTGGAGGCGTGGCGGTTACTTCTTTCTTTTGATTGGCCTGTAAGACCAGGCTAACCACGCCAATGATGACCAAACAAAGCTGAAACACTTCGATGTACTCCATGAGGCAGCCCCCTTTCTTATGCTGGGGGACAGAGAAGTCTCCCCGGGGATGGGGGACAAACCGCCTACCGTTACAGGTAGCGCCCGGCCCCAGAAGGAGCCGCCATGATTTTACAATATTTTTGCATAATTTGTCAAATGAAAACATAGTAGAAACCTGCGCCGAAGGGCAGATATATGGACCGGATGCTCCGAAAGGTTAATAACCACTTGACAAATGGGAAACGTGTAGTATAATAGAAAAATAGAAAGGGCGCTACCGGTAGACGGTTTGCCCCCTGTGTTACTAAGGAAGTAACCGCGAGCTTGGAGGCGGGGCGGTTACTTCTTCTTTTTGATTGGCCTGTAAGACCAGGCTAACCACGCCAATGATGACCAAACAAAGCTGAAACACTTCGGATGTACTCATGAGGCAGCCCCCTTTCTTATGCTGGGGGGACAGAGAAGCTCCCCCAGGGGATGTGGGGGACAAACCGCCTACCGTTACAGGTAGCGCCCGGCTCCAGAAGGAGCCGCCATGATTTTACAATATTTTGCATAATTTGTCAAATGGAAACATAGCAGAAAACCTGTACCGAAGGGCAGGCATATGACCGGATGCTCCGGAAAGGTTAGGCCAACCGCTTGACAAATGGGAAACGTGTGGTATAATAGAAAATAGAAAGGGCGCTACCGGTAGACGGTTTGCCCCCCGTGTTACTTAAGAAGTAACCGCGTGCTTGGAGGCTTGGCGGTTACTTCTTCTTTGATTGGCCTGTAAACCAGGCTAACCACGCCAATGATGACCAAACAAAGCTGAAACACTTCGGATGTACTCATGAGGCAGCCCCCCTTTCTTACGCGGGGGACAGAGAAGCCCCCCGGGGATGTGGGGACAAACCGCCTACCGTTACAGGTAGCGCCCGGTTCCAAATGGAACCTTCATGATTGTACCATGCTTTTGCATAGTTTGTCAAATGAAAGATAATCAAAGCGGGCAGCCATACGCCGGGAAACAGGAACCCTCCTGCTTCCCGGCGTATGGCTGTTGGGTTACGCTTCCTGCACCCGCGTGCCGGTTTCTCCGGCGATGCCGGCCCGGGCTTTTTTGCAGCTCGGTGATGAGGGCGGTCCGGCCCGGGGCGGAGCGGGCGAAGCGGACCGCCGCCTCCACCTTGGGCAGCATGGAGCCTGGTGCGAATTCTCCGGCTGCTATGTACGCTTCCGCTTCCTCCGTCAGCCCGACAGCCAGGCTTCGTCCGGCTGACCGAAGTTGATGGCCACCTTCTCCACGGCGGTGAGGATGATGAGCAGGTCTGCGTCCAGGGACTCAGCCAGAAGCTCGGCGGCAAAATCCTTGTCAATGACGGCTTCTGCCCCCCATGGAGGCTGCCGTCCTCTGCACGGGATACGGGGGATGCCGCCGCCGCCGCAGGCCACCACCACCTGCCCGGCCTCCATGAGGGCGCGGACGGTCTCCAGCTCCACGATGGCCTTGGGCCGGGGGAGGCCACCACCCGGCGATAGCCCCGCCCTGCGTCTTCCATCACGGCGAAGCCCTGGGCGGCCAGAGCTTCGGCCTCTTCCCGGGTCATAAAAGGAGCCGATGGGCTTGGTGGGATGCTGAAAGGCCGGGTCCGCCGGGTCCACCTCCACCTGGGTGAGGACTGTAGAGACAGGCTTTGTCAGCTCCCGGGCTTGCAGGGCTTCTCCCAGGGCCCGCTGCAGGTCGTAGCCGATATAGCCCTGGCTCATGGCCACACATACGGGCAGGGGACATAGGGGTATTTCACCGGGTCCATTTTTGGTGAGCTCCGTCATGGCCGATTGAATCATCCCCACCTGGGGCGTTGCCGTGGGCGATGACGACCTGGTTCCCGTCAGCGATCAGGTCCACAATGACCTTTCGCCGTCTCCCGGACCGCATGATATTGCTCTGTCAGATTCTTGCCCAGGGCGTTGCCACCCAAGGCCACTACAATGCGTTGGGACATGGTAATGCCTGCCTTTCTCAAATGAAAATACCCGGCTAGCCGGGAAACAAAACTCCCCGGACATGGAACACGCTCTATGCCCGGGGTTATCCTTACAAGGCCATTGTATCAGGAATATTCAAAAAATGCAAGAAAAATTTTTCATTCCAAATGTCCATACAGAGCGGACACGGCGAGAAAACAGAAGTACGCACCTGGGATGGGGTCCTATGTAGGGTGCGGCCTCCTGGACGCGCCAGCAGAAGGGGCGCTCCCCCGCCGGCGCGTCTTAGGGCAGCAGCCTTAAGCTGACGGCATTGTCCCATTCCCCCGGCCGCCAAGAAACAAACCTGACGGAGCCATCCGGCCCACAGGGAAAAAACCGACACATGGTTGCTCTGCGAAGTCTTGTGGAGGACCTTGTATTTTTGGTGGGAGGGGCTATACTGTTTGAAAAACAGCAGGAGGACAAAACAGTGACAAAGCAGGAATTTGAGGCCCTGGTGGCCCGGGGGGCCGGTGCTTTTGGATGGGGCCATGGGGGTCCAATTTGCTGGAGCGGGGATGCCCAAGGCGCCCTGTCGGAGCTGTGGGCGGACCGGCACCCGGAGACGGTGCTGGAGCTGCAGGCGGCCTATGCCGCCGCCGGGAGCCGGATTTTATATGCGCCCACCTTTCAGGCCCAACCGGAGGCCCTGGCCCAGGCCGGGTGGACTGGAGACGGGGGCCCTCAACGCCCGGCTGGTGGCTCTGACCCGCCGGGCTGCCGGGGCGGATACCCTGGTGGCGGGGATCTGGCCACCATGGCCGGATGCCTGGAGTCCTGGAACCCGGAGAATTTCCACCGGATGACAGACCGATACCGGCGACAGATTGGGGGGCTTCTGGAGGGAGGCGCGGACCTTCTGGTGGCGGAGACCCTTCTGTACCCCCAGGAGGCGGAGGCGGTGCTCCTGGCGGCGGAGCTGGAGGGGGAGACCTCCCTGTCCTCTATAGCTTCACCATGCAGCCAGACGGCGCCCTTTTTTCCGGCCAGGAGGCGGGCCCGGTGCTCCGGGAGCTGGAGGAGGCAGGCGCTGCAGCCGTGGGCTTCAACTGCGTGGCGGCGGGCCCCGCCCTGCCGGCTCTGGTGTCCAAGCTCCGCCGGTATGTCCGGGGCCCTCTGGTGTCCAAGCCCAATGCGGGCAACCCCACCGTCTCCCGGAGGGCCGGGTGGTGTATCCCATGGGACCGGAGGAGTTTGCCCGGCTCCAGGCGGAGGCCTGCCGCATGGGCGCGGGCCTTCTGGGAGGCTGCTGCGGCACCACCCCCGCCTACCTGTCCGCCCTCCGGGACCGCCTGGCGGCGGAGGGCCTCGCGCCGGCCCACCGGACGTAAGGTTCCCCGTTTGACGTCAAATTGGGCGCCGTGGCAATCTTAAGATTCTCTGCTTTTGTTGAATTCCCACAGGGAATTGGTATAATGGCCCCATGGACAAACGAATCAGATTCTACGTCAGCCGGAAAAACCCGCTGACCTGGCTGATGGCGCTGTGCATGGTCGCTTCTGCGGTGGTCCGAATTGTGCTGGCCTGTGTGAGAGGAACGGGCAGCAACGGATATGTCTGGGGCCAGGTGGCCCTCCCTGCGGCGGCATGCCTGCTCTTTGCGCTGATCTGCCTCCTGAACGGCCAGGAGCGCTATTTTAAAACGGCCATTCCGTGTACATGATGGCGCTGTACCTCTGCTTTTACACCCGGATGGCCATGCCGTATCTTGGCAGCTGGTACTTTTTCCTGTACTGCTTTATGTTTTTCACCCTGGCCACGGTGTACGCCCTGGCGGTGGACGGCAGGATTCGCCATTTTTGGGTGCTGCTGCTGATCTATTTGGTCCCCCTGGCCTTCCGGACGGCCAACAACCGGGGGAGCTGGCCCCTGCTTTTGTGCTGGACTGGGTGCTGTATCTGGCGCCGGACAGCCTGTTCCTGCTGGGCCTCATTCTGGGTGTTTTTGCCACCTGGATTCAGAGCGACGGCAAATACCACGCCACCTGGGGCGACCGCCCCGATGGCCGCCGTCTGCGGACCCTGTACCCCATGGCCCAGATATCTCCGTACATTATGGTGACCCGGAACTCCTCCACCAACTTCTTCTACGACGCCCTGGAGATCTCTGCGGCGGAGCGGTACATCCGCCAGAAGCGGCGGGAGGGGATGACCAACTTTGGTCTCACCCATGTGCTGCTGGCGGCCTACGTCCGCACGGTGGCCAAGTATCCCGGCCTGAACCGGTTTTGGCAGGTCAGAAGGTGTACTCCCGGGGGAGGACATCCAGTTCTGCATGACCGCCAAGAAGGAGATGAGCTCCGACGCCCCGGACTCCATCTTCAAGCTCCACCTGTCCCCCAGGGACACGGCCCAGGACGTGTACCGGAAGTTCAACGCCGCCGTGGAGGAGATCAAGGACTCCCCCTGGACAGTGACTTTGACAACACCGCCCGGGCCCTCACCCTGATTCCCGGGGTATTCCTGAAATTTACGGTGTGGCTCCTTCGGACCATGGATTACTTTGGCCTGCTGCCAGGGTTCCTCCTGGAGGTCAGCCCCTTCCATGGCTCCGTGTTTTTCACCTCCATGGGCTCTTTGGGCATCCCTGCCATTTACCATCACCTGTATGATTTCGGCAACCTGCCGGTTTTTGGAGCCTTTGGCTGCAAGCGCCGGACCAATGAGGTCCTGGCCGACGGGACCGTGGTCCAGCGGAAGTACGTGGACCTGAAGTTCTGCCTGGACGAGCGGATTGTGGACGGGTTCTATTATGCCACCGTCTTCAAGTATATGAAGCGCCTGATGCAGCATCCAGACCTCCTGGACCAGCCGCCGGAGGAGGTTGTGCAGGATATCGACTGAATGTTCCGGCGCCTCGCCTACCCCCGGGGAAGCCAGGGAGCTGCCGCTCCAGCCCGCAGCTTTCGGCTCTCTTGGCCCGACTGTGACCGCCTGAAAAACGAAAGGGAAAATAGAATGTCTCATAAGTATGTCTACCTGTTCACCGAGGCAACAGCTCCATGCGGGAGTTGCTTGGCGGCAAGGGCGCGAACCTGGCGGAAATGACCAGCCTGGGTATGCCGGTGCCCCAGGGCTTCACCGTAACCACCGAAGCCTGCACCAAGTATTATGAGGATGGCCGTTCCATCGGCGACGAAATTATGGGCCAGGTTTACGAGGCCCTGGCAAGATTGAAGCCATCAACGACAAGAAATTTGGCGACCCCAGAAGCCCCTGCTGGTCTCCGTCCGTTCCGGCGCCCGGGCCTCCATGCCCGGCATGATGGACACCATCCTGAACCTCGGCCTCAACGACGAGGTCGCCGCCGGTCTCATCGCCGGTAACCCCACCGACAAGTTCGAGCGCTTTGCCTACGACGCCTACCGCCGCTTCATCCAGATGTTCTCCGACGTGGTCATGGAGCTGAGCAAGAAGCGCTTTGAGGAGATTATCGACGAAGTCAAGGCCGCCAAAGGGCGTCAAGAACGACATCGACCTGGACAAGACGACATGAAGGAGCTGGTCGCCCGCTTCAAGGAATTCTATAAGCAGGAGAAGGGCGAGGACTTCCCGACCGATCCGGCCGTCCAGATCATGGAGGCCATCAAGGCCGTCTTCCGCTCCTGGGATAACCCCCGCGCCAACTACTATCGCCGCATGAACGACATCCCCTACAGCTGGGGCACCGCTGTTAACGTACAGCCGATGGTGTTCGGCAACCTGAACGAGAACTCCGGTACCGGCGTTGCCTTTACGCGCAATCCGGCCACCGGTGAGAAGGCGCTGTTCGGCGAATACCTCATCAACGCCCAGGGCGAGGACGTGGTTGCCGGCGTGCGCACCCCTTCCCCCATCTCCAAGCTCCATGAGGAGATGCCCGCGGTGTACAAGCAGTTTGCCGCCATCGCCACCAAGCTTGAGAACCACTATCGCGACATGCAGGATATGGAATTCACCATTGAGGACGGCAAGCTGTACATGCTGCAGACGCGAAACGGCAAGCGCACCGCCGCCGCCGCGCTGAAGATCGCCGTAGATCTGGTGGACGAGGGCATGATCTCCCGCAAGGAAGCCGTGCTCCGTGTCGAGCCGAAGCAGCTCGATTCCCTGCTCCACCCGCAGTTCGACGCCGACGCGCTGAAGGCCGCCGAGGTCGTCGGCAAGGGCCTGGCCGCTTCTCCGGGCGCTGCCTGCGGCCGTGTCGTCTTCTCCGCCGAGGACGCAAAGTCCTGGGCCGCCAACCGGGGCGAAAAGGTCGTCCTCGTCCGCCTCGAGACCAGCCCCGAGGACATCGAGGGCATGACTGCTGCAGAGGGCATCCTGACCGCTTTCGGCGGCATGACCAGCCACGCTGCCGTCGTGGCGCGCGGCATGGGCACCTGCTGCGTCTCCGGCTGCGGCGACATCATTAGATGGACGAGGCCAACAAGAAGTTCACCCTGGCGGCAAGGATCTATCACGAGGGCGACTGGATTTCCCTGGACGGCTCTACCGGCAAGATCTACGGCGAGGCGATCGCCACTGTGGAAGCCACCATTTCCGGCAACTTCGGCCGGTTTATGGCCCTGGGCCGACGCCGCCCGCCAGCTGAAGGTCCGCACCAACGCGGACACTCCCCGGGACACGGCCCAGGCCGTGAAATTCGGCGCCGAAGGCATCGGCCTGTGCCGTACCGAGCACATGTTCTTTGAGTCGACCCGTATCAAGGCCATGCGCGAGATGATCGTCGCCAAGACGGTCGAGGCCCGGAAGGAAGCTCTGGCCAAGATCCTGCCGTATCAGCAGGGGACTTTGAGGCCATGTACAAGGCAATGCAGGGTCGTCCCGTTGACGATCCGCTTCCTGGATCCGCCCCTGCATGAGTTCCTTCCGACGAAGGATGAGGACATCGTGGAAATGGCCAAGGAGCTGAACATCTCCGTGGAGGAGCTCAAGGATGTCATCGCCTCTCTGCATGAGTTCAACCCGATGATGGGCCACCGCGGCTGCCGCTTGGCTGTGACCTATCCGGAGATCGCGGAAATGCAGACCACCGCCGTCATCACTGCCGCCCTCAATGTGATGAAGGAGCATCCCTGAGTACCACATCGTCCCCGAGATCATGATCCCCTGGTGGGCGAGGTCAAGGAACTGAAGTACGTGAAGGACGTGGTGGTGCAGACTGCCGACAAGCTCATCGCCGAGGCCGGCTCCGACATGCACTACAAGGTAGGCACCATGATTGAGATCCCCGGCCGCCCTCACCGCTGATGAGATCGCCCAGGAGGCCGAGTTCTTCTCCTTCGTGCAGCCCCTTCCGCGTTCCCATTGCCCGCCTGGCCGCCGCCCAGGCCGCCATCAAGAATCCCCCGCAAAGTAACTCTTCCGCCCCTCCATGGCCTCCATGGAGGGGCGCCTGCGTCCTCCCGGCAAATCTCCTGCATCCCCATGAAAAACCTGACATTCCCCTCAGGAGGCCCCCATGGGACTGTTTACATCCTCCAGTGCCGGGACGGCACCCCTACACCGGCATCACCGATAACCTCCCCGCCGCCTGGCCGCCCACAACGCAGGCCGGGGGCCAAGTACACCCGGGGCCGCACCCCGGTGGTCCCGGTGTACCAGGAGCTCTGCCCTGACCGCCCGCCGCTCTCCGCCGGGAGCGGGCCATCAAATCCCTCTCCCGCCCCCAAAAGCTGGCCCTCTGCCGCCGCAACCAGCCGCCCCCCGACCATCCCCCGAGGCATAGGCGTATGCCCCAGGCTCATGGTGCAAATTTTTCGGAGTCGTGCAAAAGCCGCTGCAGAGGCGCACAGTGTGCGCCAGCCAGGAAAAACCCCCTGAATCCCCAATTTCCCGGCGGTTCCCTTCCTTGGGGGTACAAAACCGCCGTACAGGATGTGTTGCTTCCCATACGGCGGTATTTGATGATTTGCCAAACAAATCGCTGTGTGTCCCGGTGCGGGCCAAGGTCAGCACCAGCACATCCTCCTCCATGCGGTAGACCAAAAGCCAATCCGGCTGAATATGACATTCTCTGTGCCCCACCCAATCGCCGGTGAGGCTATGGTCTTTGTTCCTTTCCGGCAAGGTTTCATCCCTGGACAGCGCCCGGATGATGTGGTCCAGCAGGTCCATATCCATGTGGCGCTTCATGGCCAGCTTATCGTCTTTTTTAAATTGTGCCGTCCAGACGATTTCCCGGTTCATCGCTTCAGCTCCCGCAAGGCTTCCTCCACATCGGAATAGCGCTTCACGCTGGGATCTCGTGAGATGCGTTCTGCCTCCAGCAGGGCGGCGATGGTTTCCTTATTGGGTTGTTCCAGCTTGACCTCGAAGGGAAAACCGCCGGCGCGAAGTGACTGGCGGAGGAAAACGTTGATCGCAGTGGTTAGATTCATACCCAATTCGCCGTACCGTGCTTCACATTGTTTTTTGATGTCGCTGTCCATGGGGACGCTGAAATTTGTTGTGGTTGCCATTGGCTTCACTCCTTTGCATGTTGCTGCACTTATAGTTAGTATATATGGTTTGCAACGCAAGATCAACCAAATGGCCGCAAAATTCACAAATTGGGGAAGCCAAGCTTCCCGTGATGCCCACCCTTCCCGGAACATGGCCTCCACGTCCCAGCCTGCGGCAGTCCCCTAGGATTCCTGCTGGGCCGCATAATGGGCCTCCAGCCGCCGGATCTGCTCCGGGGTGAGGCCGTACAGGGCCCCGTAGAGGCTGAAATCTCCCGCCTGGGCCAGGAGGGCGGCCATGGCCTTCTGGTTTTGCGCCGCCTGGCTGTCCTGGTCCTTGCGGAGCTGGTAGCGCTCCATGATCTGCTCATAGTCGCTCTCCAGCTGGGCCTGCTCCAGCTGCTGGGCCAGGTCCCGGGCCAGAGCCTGACGCTTCCGGGCCAGCTCCGCCGTGGCGGAATCCCGGTATTGGCAATGGCGGTCAGGTCCCCCCGGAGCTGGTTGTCCATGGCCAGCAGCGCCTGGCTCTGGGCGCCGGAGGTGAGCCCCTGGGCGGTCTGAATTTCGTTCCAGGCTGCCCGGTCCTGCTTGGCCTCCGCTGTGCGCCGGGTGGCTGCCTCCCGGGCCTGCTGTGCCGCTCCCCTGCTCCAGCTCCGCCAAATCCGCCAAGCTCTGGTCGTAGGACGACTGGAGCTGTTTTTCTTTCCCGCCAGCTTTTTTCCAGCGGCTTCCTCTAAAAGCTTCTCAAAATCCATATCATGTTCCTCCTTCTTAAAAATGCGCCATATGGCATGGAAATGGCCTCCCACCGTCCCGGCGTCTGGGCCTGCAGCTCCGCCAGCTGCAGGGCGTACTGGCGCTGGAACCAAAGGCTCAGGTCCGAATCCTCCCCCGGCCAGGAGGTGGGCCGCCAGGGCGTAGGGCAGCACCCCCGGGCCAGGGCATCGTCCACCGGGACCGCCTGAGAGAAGGCTGTGAGGGGCGGACAGGGAGGCCGCCCCGGCCCTCCGGCCCCGTGTCCGAGAAGGGCCGCAGGGCCGGCAGTATCCCGTTTAACACCGAAAGCGCCCGGGTCCGGTACACCGCCACCTCCCGTCCCGCCGCCGCCCCGGTGGCGTCATTCTGCTGATCCATCAGGTGGATTGCCATGGTAAAGATTTCCTCTGCTGTCGTCATAAAAACACTCCTTTTTCAGTTCCCCTTTCATCCGGGAAACCGCATTGAAAACCGCCCGCTCCTGTGATAAAATAACCCTCAAGTTCGCGACATTGACCCATGTGTCCGCCTGCCGGCAGGCAGTGGAATTTGCCAAAATGTACATCCAACATCCCACCCACGCAGGGGCCGATGCCCCATTGGCCCCCGATTTTTCGTTGCTCTCCGCAGGGAGCGCGTGGATTGCAATCCATGGAAAGGACATGCCCCATGACAGACCTCCTTCTGGTAGAAGACGACCCCGCCATTGTCACCGCCCTGTCTGATTTTTTTGAAGCGGGAGGGCTTCGCCGTCACCGCCGCCTCCGGCCAGACGGAGGCCCTCCGGCTTCTGGAGGGCCGCCGGTACCACCTGGCCCTGCTGGATGTGACGTTGCCCGATGGCAGCGGCTTTGCCCTCTGCGCCGCCATTAAGGCCCAATATCACATGCCCGTGATGTTCCTCACCGCCCTGGCCGATGAAAGCAGCACCGTAGCCGGTCTGGAGCTGGGGGCGACGACTACATCGCCAAGCCCTTCCGCCCCCGGGAGCTGGTGAGCCGGATTCGGAACGTGCTCCGCCGGTACGGCGGCGGGACCGGCCCCTTGCGCCTGGGTCCCATTCGGGTGGATGCCGCCCGGGGTGTGGTCACCAAGGATGGCCGGGAGCTGCCGCTGTCCCCCTGGAGTACCGGCTGTTCCTCCTGTTTTGCAGCAATCCCGGGGTGGTCCTCAGCCGCAGCCGGATTTTTAGACGAGATCTGGGACCTGGCGGGGGACTTTGTCACGGACAACACCCTCACGGTCTACATGAAGCGCCTCCGGGACAAGATGGAGCCGGACCCCCAGAACCCCACCCTCATCCGCACCATCCGGGGCCAGGGCTACAAGGCGGAGGACTGCCTATGAAATTTCTCCGGGACCGGGAGCTCCACGTCCAGCTCCTTCTGCTCCTGCCCCTGACCATGGCCGCTGCCGGTGGGGCTTTCCCGGTCCCCACCAGGCCGGGTGCCTGGCCCTGGGGCTTTGCGCCCTGTTTGCCCTGGTGCTTCTGGGCAGCGCCTGGAGGCGCTACCGGACCATGGAGGCCTTGTGCCAGGACCTGGACCGGATTCTCCACGGGGAGTCCGGCGTGGACCTGGACGCCTATGACGAGGGGCCTGGTCCATTCTCCACAGCCAGCTCACCAAGCTCCTGACCCGCCTTCGGGGAGCAGGCGGACCGGCTGCAGGGGGACAAGGACCAAATGGCCGCGGTTCTGGCCGACGTCTCCCACCAGATCCGGACGCCCCTCACGGCCCTGAACCTTCTGGGCAGCCAGCTGGCGGACCCGTCTCTTTCTCCGGACAAGCGCCGGACCACCAGCCGGGAGCTCCGGCAGCAGCTGGACCGGCTGGACTGGCTGGTGAACGCCCTGCTGCGCATGTCCCGCCTGGATGCCGGCACCGTGGAGCTTTGCCGGGAGAAGCTCAGCCTGAAGGACCTTACGTACCGGGCGGCGTCCCCCTGGCCATTCCCATGGAGCTTCAGGGCCAGACCTTCCAGGTTGTAGGGGAGGCCCAGGCCGTCTGTGACCCCACCTGGACGGCGGAGGCCCTGGGCAATGTCCTCAAAAACTGTATGGAACACACCCCCGCCTCCGGCTCCATCACCGTCACCCTGTGGGAGAACCCCATTTACAGTCAAATTCTGGTGGAGGACACCGGCCCCGGCATCCGCCAGGAGGACCTTCTCCACCTGTTCGAGCGGTTCTACCGGGGCCAAAATGCCGCCCCCCAAAGCGCCGGCATCGGCCTGGCCCCTGGCGGATGATCATCACCGCCCAAAACGGCACCATCCAGGCCGCCAACCGCCGCGAAGGCGGCGCCCGCTTCACCATCCGCTTTTACAGGCAAAGCGCACCCCCGCCCCATAACCCCCTCCGCCCGCCGGAGACACCGAGAACCATGCCCCGGCGCGGCAGCGAAGGATCCGCCCACCCGGTGAGATTCCACCGGCTCCCTCTTTCATCCCCAACCGGCAGCGCAAGCCTTGCCTGGGGGCTCTGCATGAGGCGGGAGGAATGTATCCAATGGAAGGAGTATTCTATGTTTCGTATTCTCCTGGTCGAAGACGACCCCGAAATCTCCGGCGTCCTGGAGCGCCAGCTCACTGCCTGGAACTATCAGGTGGGCCTGATCCGGGATTTCCGGATGTTTTGGGAGATTTCCGCACCTTTCAACCCCATTTGGTTTTGCTGGACATCGGCCTTCCTTACCGCAACGGCTACCACTGGTGCGAGGAAATCCGGAAAATCTCCAAGGTTCCCATTCTCTTCCTCTCCTCCGCCTCAGACAATCTCAACATCATCATGGCTGTGAACCTGGGAGGCGACGACTTCCCTGGCCAAGCCCTTCGACCTGAATGTGCTCCTGGCCAAGGTTCAGGCTCTGCTGCGCCGGGCCTACGACTTCGGCGCGCCGGAGCCTGCCCTGGAGTACCGGGAGCCATTCTGGATCCGGCGGCAGCCGCCCTTCTGTACGGGGGCCGGCGGCTGTCCCTGACCAAAAATGAATGCCGCATTCTCCAGACCCTTCTGGAGCAAAAGGGGAAAATCGTGAGCCGGGAAACCCTCATGCAGCGCCTGTGGGAGACCGACTCCTACGTGGATGAGAACGCCCTCACCGTCAACGTGGCCCGGCCCGCCGGAAGCTGAGGGGGCGGGCCTGGAGGATTTCATCGCCACCAAGAAGGGCATGGGCTACCGGATCGGGGAATAGGAGGCGCATATGGGATTTCGAACCTATCTCTGGGACCGGCGGCGGAGCTGGCTGCCGGCCCTGGGACTTCTGGCGGTGCTTCTCATGGTGCTGCTGCTGTTCCGCCTGCCCGTTCTGGCAGTGGGCTATGGGGGCGCTTTTGTGCGGCGTCATCTATCTGGGGGCGGCATTTGGGACTTTGTCCAGTGGAGCCGCCGCCACCACCGGCTGCAAAACCTGGAGCAGGAGGTGCTGAGCACCCTGGACAACCTGCCCCCGCCTGGGTCCAGCCTGGAGGAGGACTACCAGCGCCTCCTGGTCAGCCTCTTCCGGGCCAAGGCCGCCCAGTCGGCGGAGTCCTCCAGCCGGTTCCAGAACATGACCGACTACTACACCCTCTGGGCCCACCAGATTAAAACCCCCATCGCCGCCATGGACCTGATCCTCCAGACCCAGGCGCTCCCGGAAAGCGGCAGCCTGAAGCAGAGCCTCTTCCAGATCCAGCAGTATGTGGAGATGGTCCTGTGCTACCTGCGCCTGGACAGCGAGACCACAGACTTCGTCATCCGCGCCTGCCCCCTGGACCCCATCATCCGCACCGCCCTGCGGGAGTTTGCCCCTCCTTCATCCACAGGGCCTGCAGCTGCACTACACGCCTGTGTCCTGCTCCGTCCTCACCGATGAGAAGTGGCTCCTCTTTTGTTCTGGAGCAGCTCCTGTCCAACGCCGTGAAGTACACCCCATGGCAGCGTCACCGTCTGCCTGCGAGAGCCCCAGACCCTGGTCATCCAGGACACCGGCCTGGGCATCGCCCGGAGGACCTGCCCCGGGTGTTTGAGCGGGGCTACACCGGCAAGCTGGGCCGGTGGACCAACGCCCACCGGCATCGGCCTGTATCTGCCGCCGCACCCTCAGCCAGCTGGGCCACACCATCTCCATCCAGTCCACCCCTGGCAAAGGCACCGCCGTCTCCATCCACCTCCAGCGCCGGGATCTCCCCCGAGTAGCCAGGAAAATGCGCGCCGGATTTCACCCAGCTTTTCCTTCTGTCCCATTGCATTTTCTCTCCAAAGGGATACAATACCGGTATATCATGCGGGACAGCCCGCCGGAATGGGAAAGGGGTTTTTATATGGCAAAGAAACGGGAGAAATTCGGCTGGGAGGCCGCTCTGCGGGAGTTCCGCTGGAGCTTTGTGGTGGCCGCCCTGGCCTTTGTGGCGTTGGGGCTGGTGCTCATCCTTTGGCCTGACGCCAGTATGCATGTGCTGTGCTACCTGGTGGGCAGGGGCCCTCACCCTCTACGGGGCTTTAACGTCCTCAGCTTTGTCTTCAGCCAGGAGCGGGCCTTTTACCTTTGAGCTGGTCATTGGCGTTCTCACCGCCGCCATCGGCATTTTCGCCTCCTCTCCCCTGGACTCCATCCGGATATCCTCTCAGGTGGTTCTGGGCCTGGTGGTGATCATCGATAGCCTCATCGGCATCAAGCGGGCCTTCCCCCTGCGGGAGCTGGAGCTGAGCGGCTGGTGGGTCCGGCTGACCCTCTCGGTGGCGGCGGCCATTTTGGGGTCCTGTTCATGCTCCAGAAGGAGCTGTTCGGCCGGGCTCTGCCTCATAGTGGTGGGCTGCGTGCTCCTGTATCAGGGCTGTCGGACCTGTTCACCGTCGTCCAGATCAGCGTCCTGGGCAAACGCCTCAAAAGCGCCTGGACGATATGGTTCAGGACAACATCATAGACGCCGATTAACCCCCGACCGCCTCCCCAGGCGGTCCTTTTTTCTGCCCGTCTGCCCCAAGGCGGCAGGGTGCGTCCAGGAGGCCGCCCCCTGCGGTACTCCCACGGCATACCCCTTATAGGGGCGCACACTGCGCGCTTGGCAGTGAAATGTTTCGGTTTCTCCAGATTTCCGGCGAATTCGTCTTGGCCTGCCTTACAACAATGTAAGGAATCCTCCTAAATGTAATCCAAAGCGATGGAAACGTCAGGATTCCGGCTAAAATATTCCCAGAACAACCAAGGAGGTCCCTAGCATATGGCACAATTGGAAGTACACAATTTGAAGAAAATTTACACACCCGCTTCGGCGGCAATCAGGTGCAGGCCCCTCTCCGACGTCTCCTTTGACCTGGAATCCGGGAGTTTGTGGCCGTTATGGGAGAATCCGGCTCCGGAAAGACGACGCTTCTCAACATTCTGGCGGCCCTGGACCGGCCCACCTCCGGCCAGGTCCTTCTGAACGGCCAGGATCTCACCGCCATCCCCCGAGGGCCGTCTGGCCGCCTTCCGGCGGGAGAATCTGGGCTTTGTATTCCAGGATTTCAACCTGCTGGATACCTTTTCCCTCCAGGATAACATTCTCCTGCCCCTGGTCCTGGCCAGGGGTGCCCTATGGGCAGATGCAAAAGCGCCTCCAGCCCCTGGCGGAGCTGGGCCTGACGGAGCTTCTGAAGAAGTTCCCCTACGAGGTCTCCGGCGGCCAGAAGCAGCGGGCCGCTGCGGCCCGGGCTCTCATCACTCATCCCCAGCTGATCCTGGCCGACGAGCCCACCGGCGCCCTGGACTCCCGCTCCTCTGACGAGCTGCTGAAGCTCTTCACCCGAATCAACGAGGGGGCCAGACCATCGTCATGGTGACCCATTCCGTCCGGGCCGCCAGCCGGGCCGGCCGGGTCCCTTTCATCCGGGACGGGCGGATCTTCCACCAGCTCTACCGTGGGGCCTGCTCCGACGAGCAGCAGTTCCAGCGGATTTCCGACACCCTGACCATGCTCCAGACAGGTGGTGAGCGCCATGCATAAGGGCTTCTATTACAAGCTGGCGTTTACCAACCTGGGGAAGAACCGGAAGTTTTACCTGCCCTACATGCTCTCCTGCATCCTCATGGTCATGCTCCATTTCATTCTCTGCAGCCTCTCCTATACAGATACCTGGCAGACCATTCCGAGAACGCCATTGTCTACACCATTTTGAACCTGGGCTGCTACGTGGTGGAGATTTTCGCCCTCATCCTCCTGTTTTACACCAACGGCTTTCTGATGAAGCGGCGGAAGCGGGAGTTTGGCCTGTACAACGTTCTGGGCATGGAGAAGCGGCACATTGGCCGGGTCCTGTTCTGGGAGACCTTTTTGCCTTCAGCGCCAGCATCCTGGTGGGCCTTGGCCTGGGCATTCTCCTGAGCAAGCTGGCGGAGCTGCTGCTGTGCAACATGCTCCAGTTTGAGATCCGCTATGCATGGGAATTCATCCCCGGGCCTTCCTGCGCACCGGCAGCATCTTTCTGCTCTATGCCGCCCTCATGCTGCTCCACAGTCTGTGGCAGCTGCGGAAGGCCAAGCCTGTGGAGCTGCTGCACAGTGTGAGCGCCGGGGGAGCGGGAGCCCCGGGCCAATTGGCTCCTGGCTCTGGTGGGCCTTGTGCTCCTGGGCGCAGGCTACTGGCTGGCCATCACCATCCAGAACCCGGTGGACGCCCTGGTCTGGTTCTTTGTGGCTGTGATTCTGGTGATTTTGGGCACCTACGCCTGCTTCATCGCCGGGAGCGTGGTGGTTCTGAAGCTGCTGCGTCGGATGAAGGGCTATTACTACAAAACCAATCACTTCATCTCCGTGGGCGGTATGCTCCACCGGATGAAGCAGAACGGCGCTGGCCTGGCCACCATTTGCATCCTGTCCACCATGGTTCTGGTCATGGTCTCCGGCACCGCCAGCCTGTATGTGGGCAACAGCGACATTCTCCATAACCGCTACCCCGGGAGTTCAACTTCACCTGCCGGGGAGACGTGGAGGCCAGCATGGCCGCCGCCGAGCAGGCCAGCCAGGAGGCCTTGACCGCCCGGGGCCTGGCCGCCCAGAATCTCCTGCGCTACCGCTACGCCGCCTTCACCGCCCTTCAGGAGGAGGATGCCTTCCTGCTGGACATTGCCGGCCAGCTCCAGAGCCCCACGGGAATCGATGGCCGGATCATGGAGCTGTACCTGATCCCCCTGGAGGATTACAACCGTTCCACCGGTCAAACCTCGCCCTGGGGCCGGATCAAATCCTGGTGCACCAAAACCGGCGCCAATACGGCCGGGATACCCTGACCCTGGCCGGCCGCACCTTCCAGGTGGCCGGGGAGCTGCCGGAATTCCTGGACAATGGCTTCTCCACCGCAGACATCGTCACCAGCCTCTTCATCGTAACCCCGGATTATGACACCCTGGGGCCCTCCGGGCGTCGGTCAACGCCAGCTACGGCGACGGAGGCAGCATCGCGGTCCAGGGCTACTACTGCTTCGACACCGGCGCGGAGAAAACCACGCAGATCGAGCTGTACAGCGCCATCCGGGAGTCAGTCCGTTCCCCGGGCCAGGAGGACATGACCCTGGAGTCCCGGGCCAATGAGGAGTGGGGTTTCTTCTCCCTCTTTGGCGGTCTCTTCTTCCTGGGCATTTTCCTGGGCTTTCTGTTCCTCCTGGCCACGGTCCTCATCATCTACTACAAGCAGATCACCGAGGGCTACGAGGACCAGACCCGGTTCCGCACGTTGCAGCAGGTGGGCATGTCCAAGGCGGAGGTCCGCAGGACCATCCACTCCCAGATCCTCACCGTCTTCTTCCTGCCCCTTCTGGGGGCCGGGCCACACGGTCTTCGCCTTCCCCATGATCTCCAAATGCTTCTCCTCTTCAGCCTCACCGACCAGACCCTGCAAATCCTCACCACCGCCGTCACCTTCCTCCTCTTCGGCGTCATCTACACCGCCGTCTACCTCCTCACCTCCCGCTTCTACTACCGCATCGTCACCCCCGCCCACTCTTAGGGCCCTGCCCTCTCATGTCACGCGGTGGGAACGCATGGGAAGGGAACCAAGCCTTACGTCATCTCCATCCAAATCTCCTCCACACTTCCCCGGCACCCCGGCCCCTGGGGCGGAGGGTGAGGCGGCAGGCGGTGCATTTCCGGGCCCGAAGCCGGAGGAAGCGCCGCTGGGGCAGGGGAGAGGGTTGTAGGACCACCGCCCGTAATCCACCTGGCTGTACCGGAGCCGTCCCGCCCCCTGCTGGACACGCCCCCCAGGCCCCCGCCGGTCTGTGGCCAGGAGAGGACCAGGCCGGAGCCGCTCAGGCCGGAGGAGCAGCCCTGCCCGGGTTACGGTGCGCACCCGGTCCAGCTCCACAGGTCCCGACTGCCAGACCCCTCAATGGGGGTCTTTTCCGGCAGGTAATCCCAGGCCGCCGTCCCATCCAGGGTGTACACTCCTTCCTCCCCGGCGAACACCGGCTCCCCGCCGCACATCACTCGAACCGAACCTCCTGAAAGGCCGCCCCCGGTACCGGCACCACACCCCCCAGCCGGTACCGGTGGACCAGGGCCTCTCCGTCGTGGAAGAGATAGTAGTCCCCGTCCACTGTCATCCAGGGCCACCGCCTGCCTGGGGTCCATCCCCGGAGGAAGGAGGCCACCGGCTCCCGAGGCGAGACGCGCCTGCCGCTCATCCCCGGTGATACCCCTCCGGCAGCTGCCAGTCGTACAGGGCGCCTGGGGTCACGGTCCGGGGGCAGTTCTCCACCAGGGCCACCTGACCCAGGGCGTAGTTCCCCAGGCTTTTGTGGAGCGGCCGCAGGTAAAACCCGGCGGTGACGGTTCCGTCCGGCAGGGTGAGGGGCTGTAGGCAATGGACCAGGTCCCGTCCGGCTTGAAGGCCAGGAGGCTTCCCCGTGGCGCAGAAGCCCGGTGATGGGGGCGTCGGCTCCGTCCACCCGGATCTCGTTCATGGCGGGGAAGTAGGCCGCCGAGGGGGCTCCCTCCTGGGTCACCCCGAGTAAATGCAGGTGTTGCTGCCGTCGCCGTAGAGGAAGAGCCGGGTGTCCGTGTCTCCGTTGTAGGTTTCCTGGAACACCGCATCCCCAGGACCCTGGCCCGGTCGGAGGAGGCGGCCAGGTAGGTGATCTCCACGTTGTCCGTCCCCGCCGCCGGGGGAGTCCGGAAGGTATAGACCCGGCTCTCGGCGTCGAAGCTGCCGGGGAGTCCAGGCTCTCCCGCTCACCTGGACGGCGGCCACCCCCACCGCCTCCTCCGGCAGCCGGTAAGCGGCGGAGCCGTCGGCGCTGTAAGAGATCCGCCGCCGGTTCGTCAGCCGGTTCACCTGCTCCAGGGCCGTGCCGCCTCCTGCGGGGCTGGCCCCCGTCACCACCAGGGGGACATAGGCCTCCACCGCCTGAGCCCGGAAGCCGGGGGTGTCCACGGTGGAAATGCCCCGTCAGAAATCCGCAGATACCCCTGGTCCGACAGGGCGTAGAGCTCTCCGCAGAAGGTGAAAACTGGACCCAGGCGGTTTTGGCCCCAAAGGGCCGGGGCAGCAGGGCCGCCGCAGCGAATCCCTCTTCCTTCCGGCGAAAAACCTGAATGTAATCTCCGTTTGCTCCGTATTCCCCGGCAGGGGAGGTGGCCACCGCCAGGAATGCCCCCCCCCCAAAAAGCCGGCCCAAAGCCCCGGATCACTTGGCCCCGGGTGTCGAAGCCAAAGGGGAGCTCAGGGCCCACCCCGGGCCGCAGGGTGAGGAGTCCCTGGCCGGTTACGGTGAAGTTCACCATCTCCGCCGCCTCCCCCCGCTCCCCCCGGCCCCTCCCAGCCCTCCCAGGGGCCGGATTTTCAACAGTTCTCTGGACATATCCATCCTCCTTTCTCCAGTCAAGGGCGGCTCTGCCACGCAGCGAAGCATCCCCGGGGAAGCCACAGGAGCTGCCGCTGCGAGCATCCGTGCAATGCTCTCCCGCTCCAGTGTGCCCAAATGGGCGGTGTCTGGGATCCGGGGACCGGAACGGCGGGGAGTCGTCGTAGGCTCCCTCCAGAAGCCGGGTGAGGGTTTGCTCCTCCAAGAACCAGTCAAAGTTCACCCGCTGCCGCTTTTTCTCCCGGAGGAAGACGCTCTCCTGGGCCTTCCGGAAGGCCTCCCGCGAACACCTGGGGGTATAGCCCCGGGCTGCCAGCTCCCGGAGCTTCCGCCTGCGCTCCCGGGTGAGGTTGCGGCAGGGAAGGGAGCTGACACAGATCCGGCCATAGTCAGAAAAAAATCTCCTTCGCCGCCGCCTCCGCCGCTTCCTGCCCCGCCGGGCCTTTGGATTCGGATTCGGCTTCGATTGAGATTCGATTTCGGATTCGGATTGGATTGGATTTGGGGCGGACTTGGCTTCAGGTGCCGTCTCGATACTAGCTTGCTTTTTGCTTCGTGAAACTGAGGGGTAAAATTTTTGGCTCCTGTACAGGAACCTCGGTAGGCGGAGGGGGGAAATTTCTCCCGCCGGGTGCGGCAGACCTGGTATTTGCTCCACTGGGGCAGGGCGCAATAGGTTTCTTCCTCCACCTGGTAGGTGACGATGAGCCCCTCCTCTTCCAGCTTCTCCAGACCCTCAGCCACCAGCTCCTGGGTGACCCCGGAGCTGGTGCTAAACAGGTGGCCGCAGATGATGTCTGGGGCCCCGTAATACCTCCCGTAGTCGTCACAGCCCAGAATCAGCCGGACCAGCAGGGCCTGTTGGAACCAGTCCAGCTGCCCCACCTGACGGCTGGTCAAAATAGAATCCCGGATCACTCGATTGGGCATATGGTTTGCCTCCTCTCCGGAGCCGTGGCCGGCTCCACGCAGTCCCACCAGGGACATGTTCCCCACCCGTACCGCTCCTGGCCACACCGGGGCAAACCCCACCACTGGGTCCCGCTGCCGGTCCCGTGGAACCAGAACCAGGGGGTCCTTTCTTTTTTTTTTGCTGCTGGATGATCATATGAGTCATCTCCAAAGGAATTAAACGTTTGTTCGTATATACTATATCCCAAATCTGTCATTTCGGCAATCCCTATCCTGAAATATTTTTTCACCTTGTCATTCTGAACCAGAGAATTTGTGCTGGAGGGTGGCGGCGCGAGGGGGGCTTGGGCGGGCATTCTCCTTCACGGGACCCAATTCTCGCTTAATTTCCCCGTCCTTCTTTGCTTTTTTCGCCTGGATGGAGTATAAAGAGCCATGCGGCTCCGGCCGCAGGAAGGAGTGTATTATGACCGAAAAACCTGATACCACAAAGCCGTTTTTACTCCGGCGGGAGAACCGTTACCTCTGGTTCGCCCTGATTTTGCCGGCCTACCTTCTGGTCTTCGCCTGGGTGGAGGCTGTGATTCCCGTGGAGGCGTGCCGCCCCACCTACATCCCTCTGGACGACCGGATTCCCTTTTGGAGGGGTTCATCGTCCCCTACATGCTGTGGTTCCCCATGCTGCTGGCCCTGGGGCTGTACCTGGCGCGGTATGACCACGAGGGCTTCAAGCGGTACATGACCTACGTGGGCGTGGCCTTTTCACGGTCATTGCCCTGTATCTGCTGTTTCCCAACCGGCAGGACCTGCGGGTGACCCAATTTCCCAGGACAATCTGTTCACCCGGCTGGTGGCCCTGGTGTACAGCCAGGATACCAATACCAACGTCTGCCCCAGCCTCCATGTGGTGGGCTCCATGGCGGTGTGCTTTGCCGCCTGGAACTGCCGCCGCCTGCGTAAGCCCTGGATGCAGGGAGCCATCTGGGCCTTCGCCTTCCTGGTGGCGGTGTCCACGGTGTTTGTGAAGCAGCACTCCGCCCTGGACCTCATCCTGGCCGTCCCCTTCAGCCTGGTGGTCTACCCCGTGGTCTACCGGTTGATTTTCCGCCGGTCCGGCGTGGAATCCCCTGAGACGTTCTGCCAGCGAGCCTGCGACTTGACAGCTGGCAGCTTGTGGGCGCGGTAGCATGTTCCGCATCCGTCACGTTTCGGCAAAGCCGGACCAATTTTTAGGCGGTACGAATTCGCCTGGGCAGTTCGCAACCGGCCAGCCTCTTCTGCCGGTGCGCCCGGAAGGCCGCACCCTACGGCGCCTCTGAGGAGCGCCGGGAAATTTCTGTTTACATTCTGGGGCTCCGGTGCTACAATATCCCCAATGCTGGGAAAGGAGCTCCGTTTATGCAGAGGATTGTCCGCATTTTGAGGAATTTCGGGAAAAAGGGAGATTTGCTGCTGCTGTTCCTGTGCCTTCTGGCCACAGGGTTCGGCTGTGTGGTGATCTCCAGCGCCACCCATTATCTGGGCAGCAGCCGGTTCCTCACGGTGCAGCTGGCGGCTACGGCTCTGGGTGTCCTGTTCTATGTCCTGCTGACCTCCATGGACTTGGAGGGGCTGGCGGAGCACCGGGAGCTGCTGTTTCTCTTCAACGCCCTGCTCCTGCTGCTGCTGATCCCCTTTGGCACCGACGGCGGCACCGGCAACCGGGCTGGCTGGACATCCCCGGCTTCCCCGTCAACATCCAACCGGCGGAGATTTGCAAGATTACCTTCACCATTCTCCTGGCCAAGGTGATGCAGGTCCATCAGAGCCGGATTTCCTCCTTCCGCTCGGTGCTGGCCATGGCCTTTCAGCTGGTGTTTCTGGTGGGGCTGAACATGGTGTTATCCCTGGTGTGTCCCTGATTTTTTGTGTTTATTTTTTCCTGGTGATGGCCTTTGTAGGCGGGGTGAAGCTGTGGTGGTTTTGGGTGGAATCGGCGCTTTGTGCCTGGCCGCCCCCACGCCTGGACCCATCTTCTCCAGGACTACCAGAAGAATCCGGATTCTGGTGATTTTGACCCCACCATCGACCCCCAGGGTCTGGATGAGCGGTGGCACTTTTGCCCAGAGCCTCCGGTCCCTCACCGGCGGCGGCCTGTCCGGCCAGGGGCTGTTCCAGGGCAGCCGTACCCAGGTGGGGGCCTTGAATGCCCACATACGGACTTCATTTTCTCTGCCATTGGGGAGGAGCTGGGTCTGCTGGGCTGCGCCTTCACCCTGCTCCTGCTGGGGGCGGTGGTGTTCCGGGTGATTTACGTGGGGCTGAAGACCCCGGATTACCTGAGCCGCCTGGTGTGTCTTGGCACCGGGGCGGCCCTCATCTTCCAGGTGTGCGTCAACGTGGGTATGTGCCTGGGAGTCGCGCCGGTCATTGGCCTGACCCTCCCTTCATCAGCTACGGCGGCAGCTCCATCGTCTCCATGTATTTGGCCATGGGTGTGGTCTCCAGCGTCCACGCCCACCCCCAGGCCGGGCCAGAAGCCGCTACGTCCAGCCTCCCTTACCGTCAGATGTTTGAGTTCAAGGCGTGGGAAAGCAGTCTTGACAGATCAGGTTGGAACATATATAATAAAGGTGAAAAGTTTCATTTCTAAAATGAGGTGAGACCCATGGAGACGCAAATGGCAGGGAGCATCTCCCGGCTGGACGGGAATATGAGTCAGGATGCGGTCTTTAAGGATATTCTGGCCTACAAAGAGGTTTTGGCGCATATCATGAAAACCTGTGTGGTGGAGTATCGGGATTGCACCATCCCGGAGATCATGAGCTATATTGAAAATGAGCCGGAGGTGGGCCAGTCCGGGTCCATCCGGACGAGACAAATCCGCCAGGATCCACGGGCTGGCCACGGAAAGCAGCAGCACAACAGAAGCTCAGGTGGTCTACGATGTGCGATTTTCCGCCGTTGCCCCAGGTGAGGATGGGAAAATCGGCAATCATCAACATCGAAGCCCAAGGCAAGTACCATCCCGGATACCCGCTGGTAAAACGGGCGCTCTATTACTGTGGACGGATGCTGTCTGCCCAGTATGGATCCGTATTTACCCAGTCCCATTATGAGGCCCTTCGGAAGGTATACTCCATCTGGATTTGTTCCCATCCACCACTGGAGCGGGAAAACACCATTACCAGCTACGCCGTGGAAGAGCGGCCGCTGGTGGGCAATGTGACCGAACCGGTGCGGCACTATGACCTGCTGAATGTCACCATGATCTGCTTGGGCAGTCAGAGGAGCGCGATACGGAGGCCTGCTGCGGATGCTGGAAGTGCTGTTCAAAGGGCGGTGCACGCCGGGTCAGGTCATTCAAATATTGGAAGAAGAATATGATTTCTCAAGCGCGCGCAACATGGAAGGGACGGTGACAGCTGTGTGTAACCTGAGCCAAGGTTTTTATCGAAGAGGGCCGCGAGAGGGCATGAAAGAGGGCCGCGAGAGGCATGAGAGGGCCGCGCGCAAGGCGCGGATCAGGAAGCGGCTGCGGAGCATTCGCAGTCTTATGGAAACCACTGGCTGGCCGGTGGACCAAGTCATGGCCGCCATGAAAATCCCGGTGGAGGAGTATGCCAAGTACCGCAAGCTCCTGCTTATGCCACAGTAAGCATCCTACCGGCAAATTTCATAAAATGGGTCTGTTGCAAAAATGCGTTTTTGCAACAGACCTCTTTCTAAAAAGTGGAAGATAGGGGAGAAAACACGAAATTCGTGTCTTCTCCCCTAAAATATGAGGAACAATTTTATAAAAGCGCGTTTGCAACAGGCCCCATTTGTTGGGTGCTGCACCATCTGATTTGGCGCCCATTGCCCCTACGGCGTCAGCTGCCCGGCCAGGCTGGGGTCCGGGGTGACGTAGACGGTGCGATATTGGGTGTAGACCACCATGCCCGGCCGGGCGCCGGCTGGCTTTTTGACGAAGCGCACGGGGGGTCACGTCCACGGCCACGCTTTGGCCCTGGCGGCCCTGGGAGAACCAGGCGGCCAGCTGGGCGGCCTGGGTGATGGTGTCGTCAGGGGCTGGACGCCCGTCCAGGGGATGATTACGTGGCTGCCGTGGAGCTTCTGCACGTGGAGCCACAGGTCGTTTTTCTGGGCCAGCTTTCCGGTGAGCTCATCGTTTTGCCGGTTATTCCGGCCCACATAAATGGGGTAGCCGTCTGTGGAGACGAAGCGCATGGGCTTGGAGGCGGCCTGCTTCATCTTCCGCCGGCCTCCCTCCAGCCGGAGGTAACCGCCGGAGGCCAGCTCTGCCGGATTTCCTCAGCTCGCCCTCCGTCTCCGCCCGGTCCAGCTCCTCCAGGACGCTGAGGAGGTACTCAGCTCCTGGCCCCCCAGCTCCAGCTGGCGGGTCAACTCCTTCTCCCCGTTCTTGGCCTTGGCGTAGTCCTTGTAGTACTTGGCTGCGTTCTGCTGAGGGGGACAGGAGGGGGGACAGGGGGGGATTTGGATGGGCTTCATCTCAGGGTCGTAGAAGTTTTCCGCCGTGAGGGTGGTCTGGCCCTTGCGGATGGCGTGGAGGTTGGCGGTGACCAGGTCGCCCATCTGGCGCAGGTGCTCCCGGTCCCGGGCCGTGGCCAGCTCCTTTTCCTGGATGGCCATTTTCCGGGTCCGGTCCCGGAGGTTCTGCACCGTCCGGCGCACCGACTGGGCCTTTTTGACGCATGGCGTCCCGCCGGTCCACGGGGTGTAGAACCGGTCCAGAAGGGAAGCGAAGGAGGAGCTCCTCCCAGGCGTAGTCCGGCCCGTATTGGAATATGGGTACAAAGGCGTAGGCCTTGGGGCCGCCGGGCCCGGTCAGGAGGTAGGGCCGCCCCAGGGGCAGATGCTTTCCGAAGTAAGTTGCCAGAGCCTGGGCGGCGGCGGCGGTCCCCCCTCAGCCGCCGTCGGGGTCCCCCAGGCAGGCCAGGGCCGCCTCCCGGCACACCAGGGGGGACAGGCCGCCAAAGGTGTCCAGGAGCCGGTCGGCCAACCGGTCGGCCCCGGGGGCCTCAAAAGGGCCAGGGCCTCGGCCTGGGTGAGGCCCTGGGGGCAGCGCTTTTCCACTGGCTCCGGGTCCTGATAGTACAGCCCCGGCAGGGCTGGCGCTTGGCGGAGTCGTCCAGCCCACCCGGCGCAGGCAGTCAGAATCCGCCCGGCCTCATCCAGGAGGTAGATGTTGGTGGTCCGGCCCATGAGCTCGGCCACCAGGACCCGCTCCACCTGGTCCCCCCAACTCGCCGGTGCACTGGAAGGTGAGGCGGACCAGCCGCTCCATGGGGGCTGCTGGATGCTCACCAGGCGGCCGCCGGACAGGTGCTTTGCGCAGGAGCATACAAAACATCGGGGCTGGTCGGGATTTTCGGGGATTGGCCCCGGTGAGGTGGAGCCGGGGGCGGTGGGATTGGCGGCAATGAGCAGCCGCTGCCGCCCGGCGGAGCACCGCAGCAGGAGGATGATGGTGTCCCGGGTGGGCTGGTGAATCTTCTCCACCCTGGCCCCCAGGGCCTGGGTCAGCTCCTCAGAACTCCGGACAGGAAGTATGCGTCAAATGCCATATAGCTCCTCCATGACTGTGACAAACAGCCAGTTGATTCGTTCCGTCTTCCCCTCAGGAACAGGTGCCCGAAAAGAGGCACTCCAGGCCGGTGGCCGGCGTATTCCTTGGCGGTGGCGTGCTTGGGAATGGCGTGGAGATGGGCGTTCCGCCCCCCTGGCGGTATACGTCGTGCTCCTCGGGGCTGAGGAGGGGGCTCCAGACGCTCCACAAACCGGGCCTGAGCCGGGGGCGGACACATAGGACACCGTCTCCCGGTGAAGGTTTTGCACCTTGGTCCTGCCGTGACCGCAAAGCCAGCTCCGGACCAGCAGCTCGAAAACGCCGTCGCCCATATGGGCCAGCCCCAGGGCCGAAATCCCATCCACCTGCCCCTTGTCCATGGTCATGGCAAAAATAATTCTCCACAATCCGTCGCCTCCCTGGGAAGTTTCCCCCACATTGTACACCAGCCGGTGAAAAATTGCAATCCTTGGGAAGCTCCCCAGGCCCCACTCTGCGGCGCACCCCACAGCATGTCCATAGGATCTTTGCCGCTGGAAGGTGGCAAACGTCGCAAGGGACCGCTGCAGCAGCTTGCAGCGGCCCCTTGCTCTGACAGAAAGGAGGGGGAACAGGTTAGAACTTAGTATCAAGAATTGTGAGAATTTAGCCATTTGCGCCCGGGTGACCGGGTTCTTGGGGCCGATGGCGCCGTCGCCGTAGCCCTCCAGGAGGCCGGTGGCGGTGGCCCAGGACATGGCTTCCCTGGCGTAGAGGGAGATGCTGTCCGCATCGTTGAAGCCGGTCAGGTCGCCTGCACCGGCGGGGCTGGCTTCAGTTCCTCGGTTACATACCGGTACAGGAAGGTGACGGCCTGCTCCCGGGTGATGGCATAGTCCGGGGCAAAGAGCTTTCCGTGATGCCCTTGGCGATGCCCGCGTCCTCGGCCCAGGCGATGGCGTCGCTGAAGTAGCGGCCTTCGCTCACGTCCTGGAAGGTGGTAGGCTCTGTGACCTCCGGCTCGCCTGCCAGGCGGTACAGGGTAGTGACCAACATGCCCCGGGTGAGCTTCCGTCGGGGGCGAACTTGCCGTCGCCGATGCCTTCCATGAGACCGTGACGGATGACGTAATCCGTGTATTCGTGGTACCACTGGTCAGTGTTCAGGTCCGAGTAGGCTTCGCTGGGACAGGGGTAGGCGGCGATGGCTTCCGTACTCCACCTCACCGCACCGGCTGCAGGTCCGGGTCTGCTCGCCGGGCTCTGTGCAGGTGGGCTCTTTGGTGACGGTCCAGTCGCTCCAGAGGTGGCCAAAGTCCAGGGTGAGGGTGGCCGTCTGGTCCACAGTCTGGTCGTTCCGCTCCAGCTCCCCAGGGTCACCTCTGCCGTGCAGAGGTCCTTGCCCCCGGAAGGTGAGGGTGGCATAGGCCGCGCCTTCGGCAGCGCCTGCCGCCCAGGCGTAGCCCAGCTTCAGGCTGCCGTCATGGTGCTGATAGCTGACCACCTCTGCCTGGCCCTGGATGCGTTCCAGGGTCAGAAGGGCCGGGTCATAGGTCAGCTCGATGACGCCATTGGTCTGGCCGGGGGCTGCGGTGAGGGGCAGGGTCACCAGATCAGAGGGGCTCCTGCTCCTCCGCTGCCACAGAGATGGCACTCTGGAGGGCGCCGTCTGCCGGGGTGGGTTCGGGCTCCGTGGTCAGGGCTTCCATCGGGGCGAAGGTCTGGGTCTCGGTGGAGAACTCCGGCTGGGGCAGGGCGGCAGGCTCTGCGCCGAAGACCTGGCCGTCATAGAGGGCAACAGGGGCCAACGCCTTCGCCCATGTCACCCAGGAGGGTGCTCTCATAGCTTTCTGTGAAGGCATTGTAAGTCAGCCGCCAAATTTGGGTGGTGTCGCCGGTGTAGTAGGAGAGGAAGAGAGTCCCGGTCTCCTGGTCGGCCCATAGGGGAGCAGTTCATCTGCTCGTCCCGGATGCGGAAGTCCAGGGCAGGGGAGATCGGTGCTGACATAAGGAACGGTCTCGTATAAAACACCAAGCGACATCCAATCTTGGGCAATATAGGCTTTCCAAATGTTGCCAAGGTCATCTAGCAGATACATCAACTGTGCCTCGGTAAAGACACTGCCTTGATACATACTGGTACCGCCAGCCGCCATTGCAACTAAGGTACTGGCTCCGCTTTTGTATACTTCGGGTGTGACCATCAGGAAGGTGGGATTCAGGGGATCCATGGGAGCAGACAAGTATCCGTCATACAACCAAACCATTTGGGGATTTTCCGCAGTACTATGGAGGTCACTGAAGGCCATAGACCACATGGGATAGGAGACGCCACAATTGGCAGTTGCCAGGACCTTCCCTGTGACGGGGTCAACTTGATGCGTGAGGAATTCGTTGTGTTCGTTTCGTTTAGCGTCAACGGCGTACATGTTTTTGCTGTTGGGCTCCATGGCTGCGTCAGACACGGCCATGTCCAAAGGCGCCTCCGGCAGTCCAGCTGTCGCCATTTCTCATGTCCCAGGTGAACAGACGGCTTTCTCCGGAGGGAGTCTGCACCACGCCTTGGAGCAGTACCTGGGGGTTCTCTACTGTCACAGTGCAGGAGGTGGCCTTGGACGGGTCAGCAACTGCTGTGGCGGTAATGCTCGCTTCTCCGTTGCGGTGGGCCGTGATGTTGCCGTCCGCGTCCACAGAAGCCACTGCCGGGTTGGAGCTGGTCCAGGTGAGGCTGCGGTCCGTGACGCTCCAGGGCTGCACCGCTGCCCGCAGGAGCCTCTCCTCCCGGAATCAGGGTCAGCCCAGTCTCTTCCAGCTGTACCCCCGCAATCTCTTCTGCAGGAGCGGGCCACTGGACAGCAGCTCCTTTTTCGGGCAGAGTCAGACAAGCCAGATGCCGGTACTCAGTAGATGTCAATGTCATTTGCGAAATGGAATAGCTGCTCATCAGCTGGTTTTTCAACGTCATACGAATAGATGTCATTATACAGATGCTCAAACTGTCCGCCGTGGGTGTAGAACCGGTAGTACGAGGCCCAATAAATCCGGCCATCATTGGGGTTCCACTCCAGAGACTGCACCTCTGTATTCGTCTGCCATTGGCGGGTGAGAATTTCCGGGCTGGACAGGGTCTCCAGGGTAAACCGGCAGAGGTTGCCCGATTCATATCTGTCAGACCACTTGGTGCCGTAAACGATGCTATAGAAGTTCCCTTGGCCGTCACAGGCCAGGGTGTTGGTCTCCACGCCAATCTGGCCAATGTACTGTACGTTGGCAGTCATCCGGTCCACGGCATAGAGCTCGCTTTCCTTGGTCACGCCGTACAGGGTATCGTCTGCCCGGCTGAAGGCCAGGTCGGTCAGCTGGAGGCCCATAGCGCCCACATAGATCATGTCGGCAGGATGCTCGGTGTCGATGACATACAGGTGACCTGCATTGGTAGCGGCATACATGAGGCCGTAGACGTCCGAGGCCGCATAAAGGTTTCTTCCGAAGCCAGGATGCCCAACATGGTCTCCTCAGGCGTGGGGTTGTACACATGTCCCAGGTCTTCTCAAAGTCAAAACTGACCAGCTGGTTGCTGAAGAGCTCAAAGGCAAACGCCTCGGGTGGCTCGGGCTGCGTTCCCAGGGGAAGCTCTACCTGATAGGTGGATGTGTTGCCCGCATAGTCACTCACTTCCAGCCAGAAATGCTTGCCGTTGACCTCGGACAGGTCCAGCTGGAAGGAGGCGGTCTCCCCAGCCGTCTCCTGGTTGGAGCCAGTGATGGCCAGGGTGTTGAAGCCGCCGGAGGTACACAGCGCCACACCGGCGATGTACTGGTTGTCCTGTGCCGTGACAGTCATGGTGTTGCTGACCAGGTTGTAGGAGATTTCCAAAATTTCCGGCGCGGTGTTATCAATGGTCAGAGGAACCGTTCGGATCGCGCCCTTGCCCAGGGCGTCCCAGTCTGTGGCGCCGTCTTCGTGGACATACAGCTCCGGGGCCAGCTCCAGGTGAACTCCAGATGCGTCCCTCAGGGAGGCCTTCGCCCTTGTATTTTCACCGGGAGCTGCACGGAGGTATTGCCCCACATCCCTACAGAGGGCACATAGAAGGCAGCCAGGACCGCGCCCAGCTCCTCCTGCTGGAGGACCTCCTGGGTGTCGGTGTTGCGGATGGTAATTCTGGCATTGCCCACATTGCGGATGAGCGTCAAGGCCCAGGTGTCCAGCAGGTCGCCCCGCAGGTTGTTCATGGCGTTCCGCTCCGGCATGTAAACGGGATCGGGAACCATGCTGTTGCCACCCACGTAATACTGCGTACCGGCATTTCCCTTGGGCCGCTTCAGCAGGGAGTTTCCAAAGGCAGCTACATAAAATTGTTTTACATCCTCTCGGTTTCAAAGGTTTGGTGAGAACCCACATCCAGCATGGAGGGGTCGGACCAGTTGCCGTAGAAGCCCAGAAGGGGGATGGAGTGGGTGGGCAGAATCAGCCCCTCGGCAGTGGGGGCGGGGGTGGCATAGACGAAGCCCCCTACATAAGCGCCATTGGCGAAGTTCCGGTCCAGCTTTGCCTTCTGGCTGTCGGTGACGCATCTCCACAGTGACAGTCACGCTGCCGGAGGCAGGCACGGTGACCACGCCGGAATTCAGCATCTGCAGAAGCGCATGTACATCATAAGAGGTGACTGCGCCGTCTTCATTCAGGTCGGCGGAAGCTTGATTTGCGGTGAGCTCCGTCCCCAGGATCACATGGTCCATGAGGAGCTGGGCGTCTGCGTGATCGGCCACGCCATCGCCGTTGAAATCATAGTGGGACAGGTCCCGGACCGGGGTAACCGCCTTCCCGTCTACCAGGAAGGTGACCTGAGCGTCCATGGCCTCGGTGAGGGTGTCCATGTAGAGCCCCAGCTCCGTCTGGTCTTTTGTCAATGTAATCTTCAAATACCCCCTTGGGTGAAGAGATCAGCGGAGAGGGTATAGGGGGTGTCCTGGCCCCGCAGATCGTGGAGGGTGAAGGAGAAGGCGTAGACGCCGGTCCGGTCCGGATCGTCCTTCAGCTCTGCCTTCACCTTGCCGTCAGGCTGGCCATCTACCAGGATGTAGGAGGCAGCGCCGATCGCCTGGTCCACCGCGGCCAGACCTGCGCCCTGGCGGAGGATGGAGTAATAGTAGCCGGAGGCCTCCTCGAGCATGGGCTCCGCAGTGGACATGAGGAGGCTTTGGGTCAAGGCCCGGTTGGTGAGGCCCGGCTGGCTCAGCTTCTGCTCCTCCAGGTACTGCTTTACGAGGGCGGTCAGACCCGCCACCTGGGGAGACGCCATGGAGGTACCGGACATGTAGGTATAAGCATCGGGCTCAAACATGGTCCCCTCCAGGGAATAGATGCTGCCGCCAGGCCGTGATTTCCGGCTTCATGCTCAGGTCGCCGGGGGATGCCCCAGGAGCTGAAGGAGCTCATGGTGAGATACTGGGAGTCTTTATAATTTGCAACAATTTCGCCATGTACTGTAATGGTACCCGTATAGTAGGTCAGGCCGTCTTCGGTCTGCATGGCGGTTCCGGCGGCCTTGACCGCTGCGCCTTCCTCCTGAGTGATCGAAACGCACGGCTGGCTGCGATAGTAGTTAGTCAGGTCCATACGGATGGCGCCGGGCTCGTTGTTGTAAATCACCACTGCTTTTGCCTTCAGGCGGGTGGCTGCGTTTGCCTTATCCACAAAGGAAGTTTCCCCGGGAGCAGAAGACGATTTTATCGGTCAAGTCCATACCGGCATAGTCCTCTTTCAGCCCGACCCCATCAATCAGCAGATATTCATACTCCGTACCGGTTCCGGATGTATCTAACGTTCTCATGGAGTCCTGGGAGAACAGCTGCTCGTTATAGAATATCCGTGTTTCCCAAGCCGGAAGTAGCCGCCAATGGAGCCGTCATTGTCCACAGAGGCAACTGCCAGCGTATTGGTGTAGGTACCGGGAGAACCGGCGGTACTCAGGTTCACATCCTCTGCGTAGAGATTCTTCGGGCGGCTGCCCTCGGCCCAATGGCCGTTGTTACCAGCGGCAACCACCATCACGGTGTCGGTCTTTTTCCAGATCGTCCAGGAGCTTCTGGTACACTTCGCTCCGTGCCAGGCCTGCGTAGCTGGAGCCCAGGGACAGGTTCACGCTGTCACAGCCCAGGACAATGGCGTCTTCCAGGGCGGCAAGGTAGTCAGACTCATAAGCGGCGCCGGCGATGCCGAAGACCTTCATCACCAGGATCTGAGAATCCGGGGCGTTGCTCACCACGCCAGTGGCAGTGGCCGCTTCCCGGTAGCCGCCCTCGCCGTCGGGGATGTACCGGTTGGCGTTGGCGATGCCTGCCACGTGGGAGCCGTGGCCGCCCTGCATATCCTCGTCATGGGTCAGGTAGAGGCTGTTGTCAATGTAGTTATATCCAAAGGGGCACCTTGGTGCTGGCGTAGAACTCCTCGGCGGTGATGGTGGGCTGCCGCCGGTGGGCGTTCAGCTGGGGCAGAACCTGAGCAATCTCAGCAGCGTCCAGCAGGTCCTTCTCCCGGATGAAGTCCTCCACAGACATGCCGGGCCTTCTGGGCGTCTTCCGCAATGGCGTAGTCGAAGGCGCCGGGGTCAAAGGTCTCATGGTCCAGCATCAGGCCGGTGTCGATGACGGCAATCCGGGTGCCTGCGCCGGTGTAGCCCAGCTGCCAGACCTGATTGGCCCCGTTCATCTGGGAGGAGACGGCCATGCTGGGGAGGCGTCCGCCCCCTCCTGGGTGACAGGGGCGGAATACTGGGTCTCCAGCACCACGTCCTGGACGCCAGGAATTTTGGCAATCTCCTCCACCTTCCCATAGGGAACATTGGCGGAGATGATGTTGGCCGCCAGGGTCAGGTTCCAGACCACGTCCAGGGCCTCGCCGTCCAGGGCCTGCTCCTCAATGGCTGCGGTTACGGCTGCCTGGCGGGTCTCCAGGCGGCCCCGATAGGTGGCAGCTGCCGTGTTGCTGCCAATGGCCTGGGTGGAGAAGCCGGCCGCTACCGTGGACTTCTCCTCCAAAACAATGGATACGCGGACGGAATCCGTGTCGCTGTGAGCAGATGGCTCCAGCTCAGTGGCTTCCATACCAGGTAAGCTGGCGCTGACTTCGCTGCTGTCCACCTGGGTGAAGGCGGGATGCACCACGTCAGCTGCCGCCGCTGCCCCGGTGGGAGGGCCAGGCTCAGAAGCAGCGCCAGGGTCAACACAGCCGCCAAAGCCGGTTGGCAGTTCCAGTTTTTCTCATGATCGTACCTCCTGTTGTTTGGTGTGATGCGGAAGGGCCGGGGGCGCCGGTCAGCATCCATTCGTTGACTACTGCTGGAAAATTTGCAAGATGACGCTGGGAATATATCCAGTATAATAGCGTTAGCGTAAAAAAATCAAGTGGTTTTTCGAAACGAGTCGAAAAAATAAGCCCCCGCCGGAGCCAAAGGAGTGGCAGCAGCCGGGGAGCGGGGGTTTCGGGAGAGGAAAACGCCGGAAAGCAGGGAAAATCCCCACCTTCCGGCTGAAATCCGGGGATCCGGTTCAGAGTATATCCTGCGCTGGGCGTGGGGTGGTTCCTGCCTGCCCCCAGGCGTAGGGTGCGGCCTACTGACCCACCGGCGGGGCAGGCGCATGGCCCGGGGAGGGCATCGCTCACCGCTCCTGGCGGCGGGCCAGGAGGTCGTGAAATTCCTGCAGAAACCGGGAGATGGCTGGCAGGTCGGCGGCGTAGTAGGTGCGGGACTGTTCCTGCTCCTGCTTCAGCAGACCGCACTTGGACAGGGCGGTGAGGCTGCGGGACATGTCGCCGGTGTTGCACTGGGCCTCCACCGCCAGCTGCTGACAGTAGCCCCGGTCCTGGGCCAGCGCAGAAGAAGCTCCAGCCGGCTTTGTTGCCCAGGGTGCGGAAGGTTTGCGGCGATGTGCTCTGTGTCATCGCCAAACATCTGCTGGGAGCAGACGGCTGCGATGGAGCAGCCGAAGACATAGAGGCTGCGGCCCGGGTGCAGAACAGAGTTCTGGGTTTTCGAACTGGAGCTCCGTGCAGGCCATGAGAGAAAAGCAGACCCTGCAGGTGAGGGTTGACCGGGGGAGACCGGTAGCCCATTTTGGAACCGGCGCAAAAGGACTCCGGGGAGATGGTTTGAAATTGCTCCTCCCAGTAGGTCCCCAGGCTCTCCATCAGCCAGGGACGCTCCGCCAGCTGCTCCTCCAGACGCCGGGCGTAGAGGGGTGATGAGCCCCACCAGCCGGTCCAGATTGCCCGTATAATCCTCATAGAGGTTTAAAACCTCCATGGAAGGTCCCCGGGCAGATGCAGACAGTACAGCTGGCGAAAGAAGCTCTCCTGGGCTTCTCCGGCGGGCAGGGGGGGATGAAGGAAAATCCCGCATGTATCGGGGGCCAGCCGGAAGCCGCGCGCTTGGAGACGCCGCCAGTCCTCTTTCAGGGGCCTCGGCCTCCTCCTCCAGCTTAGGCGACCGCCACTCGATGAAGGGGTGGGTCAGCACCCGGGCCAGGTTGGTGAGGTCGCTGGGGCCGCTGAGCTCCCGCTTGGAGAAGAAGTACTGCATGTCCGGATCCTCCCGGTCCACGTCCGCGCAGACTTGCTCCAGGATCTCCCTGCAGGCACTCCAGCCGCCTGCGCCAGGTCTCGTCAGGCCGCTGCGGTAGAGCCGCAGGGTGTCCCCGGATGTCCAGCATGGAAATGCGGTTGACATATTTCGTCAGCATGGCAATGGTTTCATAGAGCATGTATGGTTGGGTGTCCAAAATGGTTCCATCGTTACCTCCCGGCGGGTCAGCCTCAGGCGTGATACAAATTGTGTCACAGATTGCATTTCCTGCATTATAAGCCTCAAATACCGCCCATGTCAAGTGGTGTTGCGGAAGGGCAAGAACCGGCAGGGCCAGGAGAAAACCGGTGGGGGCCTTTGGAATTTGTTCACAATTTCTTCTGTCTTTTTCCGTGCCCTATGGTATAATACAATTTGAATTTTGAATTGGCATCTTAGCCCAGGGGGCAGAGATGGGAGAAAAAGACATTCATGGGCCGGAAGGCGGCATGTGGAAATTTGTTTTTCGTAGGAAAGGGCAAAACGACCATGGGAATCATGAGTAAAATTTTGAACCCGCTCAGCGGGAGGTGAAGCGGCTGCAGCCGCTGGTTGGGCAGATTGAGGCGCTGGGGCCTGCCTGCCAAAAAGCTGTCCGATATAAGGACCTGGCGGCGAAAACCAAGGAGTTCCAGCAGCGGTATCAGAACGGAGAGACCTTGGATGCCCTCCTGCCGGA